>Ga0187780_10000005_pt1 | contig 186216 bp, 150 predicted proteins | sample 1015_Q2_SP10_20__FD_132429 | JGI IMG/M metagenome (GOLD analysis project Ga0187780, IMG submission 132429) | Tropical peat soil microbial communities from peatlands in Department of Meta, Colombia - 1015_Q2_SP10_20_MG | ecosystem: Environmental > Terrestrial > Soil > Wetlands > Peat | place...
CAGGTTTGCAAGGTGCTGCGCTCCTGGTCGGAAAGCGAGAGCGGTGCAGCCGTTCGGCTCATGACCGCATGATATATACGGGCTGCGCATAAGTAAAGCTATTTATGACGCACTACACTAGCGGGGGGAGTGCCATGACCAAATGGATGAATTCCGGGTGTGCCCTGCTTGCCATCGACGGCGCCCAGATTGGGGTCTCGCCAGCTGGTGTGACTTTCTTGTGGAGAATGTTGAAAAGGCGGCTTGCAGGAGATTATTAAGCCGCTGGCATGCAGGCTCGCGTTGGCGTGACCGCGTCATTCACCGGCTCTCGGGCGATCCTCCCAAGATGCTCCGACCCTGGCAGGGGAATTCTCGCGCAGTTCGACTCGCGCCTTCCTTTTTCCGCTGCAAACCAGCTAGACTTTCAGCCCTATGCCCAACCCGATCCAACCGAACATCAAGCTGAGCAAGACGGACGACTACCGCGAAAACTACGCCAACAGCGTGCAGGTGCGGGTGAACGTGTGGGATTTTTTTCTGGTCTTCGGCACGCTCCAGCAGCAGAGCGAGACGCAGGTGGACATTCAGAACTTTCAAGGCATCTACCTGAGCCCGCAGCAAGCCAAGGCATTGCTGGGCATCCTGCAGCAGAACGTGGCAGGGTACGAAAGCGCGTTCGGGGAAATCAAACTGGATCCGCGGATGATGACGCCCGGCCCCGTGCACTGATTTCCATTTTGTCTGCTGACGCCGGGCGTGGCGTACCGCCTCCCGTGACGCGACCTTCATCCTTTCGGGACCAGATCCAACCGATGAGTTTTGCAGATCCATCCAACGACTCGTCCGGCGCATGGCGCGGGTCCGGCAGGTTAAGCGGGCTGGCGTTTGTCGTGATTCTGGCAGCGGTCCTAATTGCGCATTTCCCCCTGCTGCGACTTCCTTTTTTTTGGGACGAGGCCGGGTACTACATTCCGGCGGCCAGGGACTTGCTCCTGGCGGGCAACGTTATCCCCTCCTCCGTGCCTTCTAACGCTCACCCGCCGCTGGTGATGGCCTACCTGGGGACATGGTGGAAGATCGCGGGTTTCTCCATGCTGGTGACCCGGGCCGCCATGTTACTGGTAGCGGCTTTCGCCCTGCTCGGAGTGTTCCGGCTGGCACGCTTGGTCGCGAATTCCGAAGTAGCGGTGGCGGCCACTTTGTGCGCGGCACTGTACCCGGTTTTTTTTGCGCAGAGCTCGATGGCGCACATAGACCTGGCGGCCGCAGCCTTGAGCTTCTGGGGCCTGGAGGCCTACCTAGGAGGACGTCCGCGCGCCGGTACCCTGTGGTTCACCTTGGCAACGCTGGCCAAGGAAACGGCTGTACTCGCTCCACTCGGGTTGCTGGCGTGGGAGTTAGCTCGCTCGCCGATCAGCCGACGAACCTTGGATCCAATCTGCCTAGCGTCCCCGCGGGGGCGGCTGATCTCGTTGACGGCTCCGGTAGCGATCCTGTGCAGCTGGTATGCCTATCATTACTCGAAGACCGGGTACGTGCTGGGAAATCCGGAATTTTTCCGCTACAACGTGCAGGCCACGCACCACCCCATTCGCATACTGCTGGCCTTAGGGTTGCGGATCTGGCAAGTCACGGGCTACCTACACATGTGGGTACTCACGGCGATAATGGCATGGGCGCTCACTCAGCCTCCATTGCGGGACGGGAACGCAGAGCGTCCGCGCATTAGCCTCTCGGCGCAGATGGTGTTCGGCGTGGTGATCCTGGCCTACGTGTCAGCCATGGCGCTGGTGGGAGGCGCCGTGTTGGCGCGCTACATGCTGCCGGTGGTCCCGCTGTGGATCATTCTGGCGGTATCTACGCTACGCCGGAGAATCCGCCTCTGGCCGGCATGGGTAGCGGTCGCATGCGGGGCGTTTGTCGCGGCGTTGTTCTGGAATCCGCCCTATGGCTTCTCTCCCGAGGACAACCTGGCCTACCGCGACTACATCTGCCTCCATGAAGATGCGGAGCACGTTCTGGAATCGCGCTACCCGAGGGCACGGGTTCTGACCGCCTGGCCCGCCTCCGACGAGATCAGCCATCCGTATCTGGGCTACGTCACACAGCCACTGCGCGTGGTACAGATCGAGGACTTCACCGCGGAAGAACTGTTCTCCGTGGTAGAAGAGCGGGGCCGGTTTGATGTCGTTTTGCTTTTTTCCACCAAGTATGAACCGCCACGACAGCTGCTGGAGCGCTGGGGCGCGTGGAACAGAGTCAAGGCGCGCTTCTTCGGTTTTCATCGCGACCTGGTTCCCTCGGCCGCTGCCCAGATCCTGGGCGGACGGATCGTGTTTCGCGAGGCCCGAACCGGTCAATGGGTCGCGGTGATCGAATTGCAACCAGTGAAGGAGGCACGCGATCTCTCAGACCGCCATGACATGGCAAGAGTGCGTCTTCACGACCAGCCAGACTTCCCTTCCCGGCACGAGTTGCAGGGCCTCGCGGGCAGCCAGCGTCAGGTGAACTTCGAGTCTTACGCCGCAGTCGACACGGGCGGCGACGATCACGTCCTTTCGCACCAGGGCGGCGACTCTGCCGGGCAGCACATTACGTGCACTCAGTCCTTGCGGAGGATGGGTGGCCAGTAGAATGTCGCCGGCGCGGATGCCAACCCGCAGGGCCGAGCCGACACTGGCCTTCACCAGCGGAGTTTCGAGCGAAACTTCGCTCTGTGCCAAACGGCACGTCATGGTGCCGCGATCTTCATGCGAAGCCTCCACCACCGCGTCGAAGATGTTCTCGAACCCGGCGAGCTGCGCCACCGTTTCCTGGCGCGGAGCTCCCATCACTTCGTGCGGAGTTCCCTGCACCACCAGGCGTCCGCGATCGAGAACCAGCACCCGCTCGCCGAGAGCAAACACCTCGTCCCGGCTGTGTGTGACGTAGAGGATGGGAATGCGGTGGGCCTCATTCCACACCCGCAGGTCATCGAGGATGCGTGACTTGGTTGGCTGATCGAGGGCGGCCAGCGGCTCGTCCAGCAGCAGAATGCAGGGATCGGTCACCAGCGAGCGGGCCAGTGCGACGCGCTGGCGTTCGCCGCCAGAGATCTCGCGGGGACGGCGCGTCGCCAGTGATGCGATGCGGAACGCCTCGAGCACGGAGGCCACCCGCTCCTTCCGCTCCTGAGCCCCGATGCAGTCGAGGCCATAGCCGACGTTGACCTCGACCGTGAAATGAGGAAAAAGCGCGAGATTCTGAAACACATATCCCACCCTGCGCTGGGTCACGGGCAGATTAATGCGGGATTGCGCGTCGAAGAATACGCGCTCGCCCACGGCAATGGTCCCGGCGGCCGGAGTGGTCAGGCCTGCCACGCAGTTGAGTACTGTGGTCTTGCCGGCCCCCGAAGCTCCGAACAGGATGGTGAAGCCGGTGGGAGCCGAGAAGTCCACGTCCAGGGCAAAAAAAGGATCAACGCTGGAGGTGGTGCGGATGCGCGCGGCGAGCCCGGCTCTCAAGGCAGCGCTAGGGGCCGGGGCCAGCTTCAAGAGGGGGTCGGCAGTGATTGGACTTCGGGGCGCTAGCTCTCCATTTCCCAATTTGGCACCTATTGGGCTCTGCCCGGACCCGGCAGCCGGGCTCTAACTCTCCCTTTCCTGCGGCCTTGCAGGTGCCAATCCAGGTGGCACCTAACTCGGTGTTTCAAGAATCCCGCCGGCAGAAGGGGCAAGGAGTTCATTGTACAGAATCTCAATTGACACTCCCGGAAACTTCAAGCTAGTGTGACGACTCACGGGCGAAACCCTGTGGCGTCCAAAGTATGAAGCGCAATCTACTCCGCTCAGCGGTGCTTTTCCTGCTGGTTCTTTCCAACTCCATAGCGGGATTCGGACAAGGTTCCCGCCCGCTCTCTGCTTACGATTCGATCGACGAAAAGCATCGCGACAATCCCCAAGCGCGTGATGCCTGGTTCATGCGGGGACGTAGCGGAGTGCCGGGCGAGTCGCCGGCTTTGCTTCGCTACCAGGCATTGCAGCAGAAATTACAGATTCGCAAGCTACGCACGGCGGTGCGCACGGCTGCGGCCGCACCTGCCATCACCCTGAGCGGTGCCTGGATCGCGCTGGGCCCGGCACCGCTGGCCTCGGACTCCGGCAACGGCCAGGACTACAGCTGGGTCTCGGGACGAGCTACGGCGATTGCGATCGACCCGGCGGATGCGGTGGGGGGCGTTCCCACGGGCAACACCGTGTACATCGGCGGCGCCCATGGCGGCGTGTGGAAGTCAACGAACGCGGCCAGCACCAGCCCCGCCGCGGTAATCTGGAGCCCGGTGCTCGATTACGAGTCAACCTTGGCGGTGGGCGCCATCGCCATCCAACCGGGCAATACCGACCCGACGACAAGCGTGGTCCTGGTGGGAACGGGCGAGCCCAACAGCTCGGCAGACTCCTATTATGGGTTGGGCATTCTGCGCTCTGCGGACGGGGGAAACACCTGGAGCTTGATCCCGTCGGCGGTCACGGGTCAGTCCTTTGCAGGAACCGGCTTCAGCAAGATTGCATTCAGCACGGCAACTACCAGCCTCGTGGTCGCGGCGTCGGCCGCAGCCAGCACGGGAATCAGCTTGGGACTGGATGCTGGCTATCCCCACAATCTTGGGCTTTACTACTCGACCGATGGCGGCGCGACCTGGAACTTCGCCGCGGTCCGGGATAGCGCCACGACCATCGCGCCGGGGTCGGCAACCTCGGTGGTTTACAACGCCGTCGCGGGGACTTTTTTCGCCGCCATCCGACGGCACGGGATTTATGCCTCTACAGACGGTCAGACTTGGACGCGACTGACAAACCAGCCGGGGACCACCTTGACCGCGGCGAACTGCCCGGCCAATCCCTCATCCGCGAATTGCCCGATCTATCGCGCCGAGCTGACCGTAGTCCCCGGGCGCAACGAGATGTACGCCTGGGTCGTTTCGCTGGATAACGGCGGGAACGAGATTGACGGTGGCATCTGGCAGACCCGCAACGGCGGTGGGAGCTGGACACCAATCCCGGACAACAGCACCACCAGTCCCAGCATCAGCAACTGTGGCGATCCCGACGGCTGTGGCGTCGAACAAGGCACGTACAACCTGGAGTTGCTGGCCTTGCCCAGCGGAAGCGCCACCGATCTGTACGCCGGAGCGATTAATCTCTACAAGTGCACGATTAACACCCCTGCCGCGAACCCAAGTTGCTCTTTCCTGAACCTTACCCATGTTTACAACGGCGTATGTAGCCCTTTCGCTAAGGTTCATCCCGATCAGCATCATTTGGCGGGGACCATCGTGAACGGCAAGGAACTGATGTACTTCGCCAATGATGGCGGCATCTACCGCTCGCTGGATGGTTACACGTTGTCGGGCGCCGGGACCTGCGGTCAAACGCTACAGTTCGACAGCTTGAATCAGACTCTGGGGTCGATGACACAGTTCGTCTCGTTCTCGGTGCACCCGACCGATCCTCAGACCCTACTGGGAGGCACTCAGGACAACGGGTCGCCGGCGACGGCGTCGGCAACCACCAGCCTAGAGTGGGGCAACGTGCATCCCGGGGACGGCGGCTACAACGCCATCACGTCCAATTCACCGAACGACTGGTTCACTTCGTTTCCCGATGTTCCACCCGGAGGTCTGGAGGTCGACCACTGCGCCAGTGGAGCCAGCTGCACGGCGCTCAGCTTCAAGCAAGTCATCAGCAGCACAAATCTCGGCAACGATGACGGAGAGTTTTACTTTCCCTACATTCTGGACCCGCAAGCACCCGTCGCAACGCTCGTGGGTACATGCCGGATCTGGCGGGTGACGAATGCAACCAATCCCACGAACTTCATCGCGTTGAGCCAGGATTTTGAGCCGAACGCGTCGACGCCCTGCCGCGGCGTCGAGATCAACCTGGTGCGTTCGATTGCCGCCGGAGGTCCTAAGGACGCAAACGGATTCTCTAAGGTGATCTACGCCGGGACAGACGGATTGGGCGCCATTCAGACCCCTGTGGTCACGAGCGTACCCACCGGCGGCAGGGTCTTCGTCACCAAAGACGCAAGCGTGGCTTCGCCCGTGTTCACCGAGGTCACGGGGACGATCAATCCGGGCTGGAATCCCGTCTCCAGCATCGCCGTGGACTCGTCCGACGTCACAGGACAGACTGCGTACGTCACCATCATGGGCTTCCATGTCAGCCACGTCTGGAAGACCACGAACGCGGGAGCCAGTTGGACGGACTTCTCGGGGACGGGAATGACACAGATTCCCGACTCCCCGGCCAACTCGGTGGTGGTGGACTCCGCGGCTGGGGCGGTGTACGTCGGCACAGATGTCGGGGTGTTTTACAGCAGCACTTCCAGCCCGAGTTGGATCGAAGTAGGGCCGGCGGCGAGCCCGAGCGCCCATGGATTTCTGCCCAACCTTCCGGTTAGCGCGCTGCAGATTTTCAACGGTGGAGGGCAGAAGTTACTGCGGGCCTCCACCTACGGGCGTGGCATCTGGCAGTTCGACCTGGTGACAACACCCGACTATCAGATTGCCCTCAGCAACACCCCACTGACTGTGTTCGCGGGGCAGACTGGAACATTCAGTGGCAGGCTGACCGCGGCAAACGGATATGACAGTGCAGTCAACTTGAGTTGCAGCGGCAGTTCCCTTCCCAATCCGTGCAGTCCAAACCCGGCCCAGGTGACCCCGGGGGCCAGTTTCACGGTGAGCGCCGGAACGAGCAGCACGCCGCAAGATTACTCGTTCAATGTGCACGGGGTGGGAACCGATGCCTCCGCCACCACTCACGATGCGCCGGTCGTGCTGCACACGCTGGGGGTGAGCGCGGTTTCGCCCGCGTCGGTTGCGGTTCCCCAGGGGGACACTTCCCCGACAATTCAGTTCACGGTTTCCTCCACCGGTTCTTTCACCGGGACCGTGACTTTGTCCTGTTCGGGCCTGCCGGCCGGCGCAACCTGCAGTTTCTCTCCTTCCAACTCGGTGCAGCCCACCTCCAGCAGCCCGGTGAACGTTTTCCTGACCATCGCCACCCTCGCCACTACACCGGCGGGCACGACGGCAGTCACGGTTTCGGCCGATACCACAGGGGCACCCGCCGCAAAAACCCAGTTTCTGGGCCTGACCGTGACCGTTCCGACGTCGGACTACAGCCTGGCCATCACCGATTCGCCGCAAACCTCCGCCGTGGGTACGTCAGCCACATTTCATGGAGCTCTTAAGACCGTGAACGGTTATGGCAGTGCGGTGAATTTGTCCTGCGGCACAGGCGCACCGCCGACCTGCGCGATCTCGCCCACCTCGGTCACGCCCACAGCCAGCGGGGCTGCATTTACGGTCACGGTTCAGAGTACGCTGGCGCAAAGTTATAGCTTCAGCGTCAATGGCACAGGCACGGATGCGGTACACGTGGCGCATTCCTTCGCAGTGCTGTTCAATGCTTTCACCTTCACGTTGTCGACCTCACCCACTGCGCAAACGGTGACCGCCGGACAAACCGCAGCCTACACCCTCACGACAACACCGGTTGGAGTGACTGCACTCCCCAACAATGTGACGTTCGCTTGTTCGAATCTGCCTGCGGCCGCGACCTGTTCCTTCAATCCAACCCTAGTCCAGGCCAATGGCGGCCAGCAGAGTGTGACCTTGTCGATTGTCACTGCCGGAGCCGGCGCGCAGGCGCCGCTCCGCCCCTTGGCGCGCGAGCGCCGGGGGCCGCCTTTCTTCCTATGGGTGCCGGCGCTCGGCCTAATCGTCGGAGGGCTGGGCCGCAGGCCGAGAGCGAGGCGGAGAGTAACGACCGGCCTGGGGGTGCTGTTGTTGATCGCGGCAGTTAGCGCACTGCCCTCGTGCGGCGGGGGGAGCGGCGGCGAAAGCAATGGCAGCGGAGGCGTGACCGTCAGCGTGACTCCAATGTCCTGGAGCTTGTTCCCCATGCAGCAGAAGGCCTTTGCTGCATCGGTGAGCGGCACCACCAATACGGCCGTCATGTGGTCGGTGAACAACACGCCCGGTGGCAACTCCACGATCGGGACGATTGACAACGCGGGGATGTATACCGCGCCAGCGGCCGTGCCGAATCCGCCGGGGGTGACCGTGACCGCGATCGCGCAGGCCGACATCACCAAGTCGGGTAACGCTAGCGTGACCATCAAGCAACCGACGCCAACCGGGACATACTCCGTTACAGTGACCGCAACCTCGGGAAACATCGCGCAGACCACGACCGTCACACTGAATGTGCAGTAAGTGGCCGTGCCAGCCCCGGGGTCGCCTGCTTTCCTTCTGGCTGTTTCAGAGCAGGGAACTCCATGGGTTGAATATCCTTGGGGGAAAGGCAGCTCTTGCGCTTATCCTGGGGGAGGTCTTCGCGCCCGGGCGGCCAAGCGCCCGCGCCCCGACTTTTCATGACCGGCGAACACGACGTCATCGTAATTGGCGGAGGGATCGTTGGTCTTTCCGTCGCAATGCAGATCACGCGACGATTTCCCCGTATGAAGCTTGCAGTTCTGGAGAAAGAAGCAGGTGTCGGCCGGCACCAAACCGGGCACAACAGTGGAGTCATTCATTCGGGGATCTACTACAAGCCAGGGTCGATCAAGGCGCGCACCTGCGTAGAGGGAGCCGCGGCCATGGTGGAGTTTTGCCAGGCACACACTCTCCCCCTCCGGGTTTGCGGAAAAGTGATCGTCGCCACCAGCGAGGCGGAGTTGCCGCGGCTCAACCATCTGCTGGAACGTGGACGCGCGAACGGTGTTGATGGGCTACGCTTGTTGAATCGGGACCAACTGCGGGAAATTGAGCCTCATGCCGAGGGACTGGCCGCGCTGCACGTGCCCGGAACCGGGATCACCGACTTCACCCTGGTCAGCGAGAAGTACGCCGAGATCACCCGGGCACAAGGCGGCACTGTGTGGACGTCTGCGCCGGTGATCGGGATTCGGAAGGATGGCACGGATTCAGTGGTGGAAACTACGGCAGGGGCATTCCGCACCGGTTTTGTGATCAACTGCGCGGGCCTGTTCAGCGACCGGGTCAGCCAGATGGCGGGAGAGAGGCCACCAATCCGGATTATCCCGTTCCGCGGAGAGTACTACGACCTAGTGCCGGCGAAGGAGCACCTGGTGCACACCCTGATTTATCCGGTGCCTGATCCGCGGTTTCCGTTCCTGGGTGTGCACTTCACCCGACGCATCCACGGCGGCGTGGACGCCGGACCCAACGCGGTGTTGGCCTTCAAACGCGAGGGCTACCGGCGCACGGACTTCAGCGCCCGAGATACGCTGGCGTCACTCTCCTTCCCCGGCTTCTGGCGGATGGCGGCACGCTTCTGGCGCAGCGGTGTTGGCGAATCCTACCGTTCGGTGCGTAAGCGCGCTTTTGTGGCGGCGTTGCGAAAGATGGTGCCCGAAGTGCGCGAGGACGATCTGCGGCCGGGCGGGTCCGGGGTGCGGGCACAGGCCATTGCCCGCGATGGCTGCCTGGTGGATGATTTTCTGTTCTCGCGCAGTGGGAACCTGCTGCACCTGTACAACGTGCCTTCGCCGGCGGCGACTGCGTCCATCGCCGTCGGCCGCGCTATCGTCCAAATGGCGGCCGAGGCCTTCTCCTGGCAGTAGGTCATAATCGTTCCGCCACGCCGCGGCTTTCCATCCTCATTCCACAAAGAAGCTGCTAGAGTGTAGGCCTGAACCGCGTAATGGTGCGCAAGGCTTGCGGGCGGAGCGCATTACGGAGGCGGATCGCATGGAACACCTGGCCGGCAAGCGAGTGGCCGTTATTGGCGCAGGAAAGATCGGCGGAATTTTGTTGAAAGCCTTCCTGGAGAAGAAGCTCCTGGATCCGGCCTCGACGCTGGCCACTGTGCAGCACGAGGAGCGCGCCCAGGCGTTGTCTGCCAAGCTGGGGATCCCGGTCGGAACGGATAATGCTGCCGCGGCCCGTGTGGCTGACATCCTATTTATTTGCGTTAAGCCACAGGCCGTGGCCGGCGTGGCCGAGGAGATCCGGCCGTACGTGCGTGCCGAGCAGTTGGTCATCTCGGTGGCGGCGTCAGTACCGACTACCCAGATCGAGAACGCGCTCCGCGGCAGTATTCCCGTCGTGCGGGCGATGCCCAACACCCCCTGCGCGATGGGCAAAGGCATGACGGCTCTGTGTCGGGGCAAACATGCGGCTGCGATGCACCTGGAGACGGCCAGCGCCCTCTTCGACGTGGTGGGACGCACCGTCGTGGTGGACGAAAAGCACATGGACGCCGTCACCGGTCTCTCCGCGAGCGGTCCAGCATACATTTACATCATTCTGGAGTCGCTGGCGGAAGCCGGCGTCAAGGTAGGACTGCCGCGCGACGTGGCCACGCTGCTGGCAGCGCAAACCACTCTGGGCGCCGCCAGCGTGGTGCTCGAAACCGGTGATCACCCGGCGCTGCTCAAAGACGCAGTCACGACTCCGGCGGGATGCACCGTTGACGGCATCCTCGAACTGGAGGAGGGTAAGCTGCGAGTAACGCTGATCAAGGCGGTAGTCAAAGCCACACAGCGCGCCCGCGAGCTGGCGCACAGCAGCTGAAGGGCGCCTTTTCAATCGTGAAGGGCGAAGCTGAGCGTAACTCGAGTTTGGAACGGGACCGGTTTGTTCGCCTTGGTGTAGGGCGTGTATTTCCACTGCCGCACTGCCGCCACCGCAGCGTCCACCAGTTCGGGGTTTCCGCTGAGCACCTTGAGGTCCTGCACACTCCCATCCTTCCCGACCTGGGCGAGCAGTACGACCATTCCTTGGATGCGTTTCTGGCGGGCGCCCTCAGGGTACTCCGGTTCGACGCGGTCCAGCACGAACTGCTCGGCAATCTCAGGGTCGATCTGATCCATCGGCTTCTCGCCAGGACGCGGGACCGGCTTCGTGGTAGCCACCGGCTGCTTTTTCACCAGGGCGGCGTCCGAGACCGGAGGCGCCGGCTTGCGAGGCGCCCCGGAAGTGTCCGGCCCGGTCGTGGTCACCGTGGACCCGGTAGCGGGCTCGAGATGATAAATCCGCCTTCCGTTCTGGAAGATGTCGAGCCCACCCGGCGGAGTTTGATACGCAGCGTCCTTTTTCGCCCTCATCTCGGATGGAACTGGCCTGGCCACCTCCGGCAGCGCCGGCGGATTCTCTGCTCGAGAAGCGGGTGGTTGTGTCGGAGGCGGTTGGGGAGCAACTGTTTCCGGGTGGGTAGGAACTGGGGTCGGGGTGCGTGAGTGGGCTGGTGCACTAATGTGAGCGCCCATGGTTTTAGCGTGCGGCCAACCCAACCGCCATAGCATCAATCCCAACAGGGCGCAAGCGATCACGATGATAAGGCCGCTGAGAACCAGCGTCCAGGGATCACGGCGTACGCGTGCCGGCACGGCGCTCTCCACGATAGCGGCGATGTCCGCGGGATAAACACTGCTCTCCTCAGGACTGGGGACGTCGGTGCTGGTGAGTTTGGGAAAGGGTACATCGTCGTTGGCGGGCGCAGAGGGAAATTCTGCGATCTTTCCGGATGATATGCTCGCAGCGGTCTGGGGATTACTGCGCAGGATGCGCCCCGCCAGGGCCTGCAAGGTCTGAAGGTCCCGATCGGCGAAGGCATGCGGCAAGGACGAAAAGACCTCGAAAACACCAGCCATCTCCTCGCCGATCTGCAGGGGCATGACCAGGATCGACCGGATTCCGAGCAGGCGGCAGGCAGCGGCATTCACGCGCGCATCGATGACTGTGTCATCGCAACGTTGGGCTTCTCCGGTTCGCAGGCATATGGCCGATAGCCCCGACTTCTTGTCGAGCTGAGCGCCGAGCTCGGGGGCGCTCGCGCCGGTAGTGGCGCAGCACACCACCTCGCCGTCCTTGAGCAGGGCAATCGCCGCTCCGGTAGCGGCTGTCGCCAGGCAGGCCTGCCGGACGATCTCGTTCAGGACGAGGTCCAGAGCCAGGTTGGCCGAAGTCACTCCACCGCCGTGAGCCGTCAGAGCTTCGGTGAGGCGGGACACCTCGCTGTCCGAACGCAGCCAGCGACGCAGCTGCTCCTCGGTCGACGCAGAGGTCTCCTCAAGAGGATCGAAGGAACGGGCACCAAGAGAACGAGCCATGAATAGGGAACCTTGTGAGCCTGGGCTCTCACCGCTGTGGGGGTCAGCGTGCTGGGACTACCAATCGGAGTTTCACCCGAAAACTGGCAGGTTGTCAATTGGAAAGGCTTCCAAGCAGGCGAGCCTTCGCTTCAGTGTTGCCGGGGTGCGCACGGCATCCCTGCACCTCCAAATGCCACATGCAAGTCATGTATTATCAGTGTGCTAGGAGACTAACCCAAGGAACCTGGCAGCACGATTGTCCGGCGTGCTCAGAGGCCGGATATCTTCGCCGTCCCCACGGCTTTTCAGGCCGACGCACTCGCCTGAGACCGGCCCGGCATCAGGCCACTTTTAAGACTGGAAAACACACACCGAACCCCTAGGAGGATCTGCAAACTCGGGCGGAGGCCTCCGAGTCAAGCTGTAGGTTTTCCGCCCGGCACTGCGCCTTCGGGGGACGACGAACTCTTGCTGTGTGCCTTCCGTTCCAGCATCCCGGCCGTAACCAGCAGGATCCCAATCGCGCCGAAACACGCCAAAGCGAGCAGAGCGATCATAAGGATCGGCATAACCTTCTCCCCTTGCCATTGTTCTGCCAAATGACCCGGACCTCCGTGACCGGGCTCACCTTGCAATGTGACTGGGATTCGCGGTTTCCCGTCTTGACACCGCACCGGCGGCAAGCCACGAGTTCCCCTTCAGTCGCCTGGGACAAACCTGCTAAAGTAAGCGTCTGGTCGGCGCATGATCTTCGTGCTTCGCCCGCCGCAAACCAAGGCCTTCTCCCATGCACATTGCAGTCGTTGGTTCCGGATATGTAGGGCTGGTAGCAGGAGCGTGTTTCGCTGAAGTGGGACACGAAGTGATCGTGGTCGACAACGACCTGGAGAAGCTGCGCGCCCTGCGCAACGGCCAGGTCCCGATCCACGAAAAATTCCTGCCTGAGCTTCTGCTGCGGCACCGCGGCAAAAGACTCCAATTTTCCGAGAACCTGCAGGAAGCAGCGCGCGCCAGCGCGGTCATCTTTATCGCGGTAGGCACGCCGCCCACGGAGCGGGGTGAAGCCGACCTCTCCTATGTCGAATCGGTGGCGCGGGAGATCTCGGGAGCCATTGACAGTTACAAGGTGATCGTCGAAAAAAGCACGGTACCGGTATACACCAGCGAGTGGGTGCGCCGCATCATTCTGCGCAACGGAGCCGACCCGGCGTGCTTCGAGGTCGCCTCTAATCCCGAATTTCTGCGTGAGGGAACGGCGGTCACGGATTTCCTGTTCCCCGACCGCATCGTGCTCGGCGTCAATAGCGAACGCTGCGGCGCAGTGCTGCGCGAGATCTACGCGCCCCTAACCGACAGCTCGTACTACCATCGCGCGGATGCGATCCCGCAGCCCGATCACGCCCACGTCCCGCCTCCGCTCATCATGGGTAGCGCCGCTAGCGCCGAACTGATCAAGCACGCATCCAATGCCTTTCTGGCGATGAAGATCTCATTCATTAATGCGGTGGCTTCGATCTGCGAGTCGGTCAGGGCCGACGTGCGGCAGGTCTGCCAGGGCATCGGCAGCGATGCCCGCATCGGGCCGCGTTTCCTAAATCCCGGCATCGGCTACGGCGGTTCCTGCTTCCCCAAAGATCTGAGGGCTTTTCGTGCCGTGGCTCGCGAATGCGGCTATGACTTCCGCCTGCTGGACGAGGTCATGCGTATCAACGAGGGGCAGCGTGAGCGCTTTCTCTCCAAGGTGCGCAAGGCGCTATGGACGCTGCGGGGCAAGCGACTGGCCGTGCTCGGTCTTGCCTTCAAGGGTGGCACTGACGATATCCGCGACTCGCCAGCACTTCTGCTGGTTCAGGACCTGGTCCGGGAAGGCTGCCTCATCACCGCCTACGACCCGGCTGCGATGGAACGAGCCAAGGAAGTTCTGCATGCCAACGTGGACTTCGCCGCGAGCGCTTACGACGCGGCCGCCGGTGCGGATGCGCTGCTGATCCTGACCGAATGGGAGGATTTCGCCACGCTCGACCTGAATCAGTTGCGCGGCAAATTACGCTATCCCATCGTGCTCGACGGACGCAACCTGTATGATCCCCAGGTCATGGCGGCTCATGGCTTTACCTATTACAGCGTAGGACGCCTGCCCGTGCTGCCGGAACGCCTGGCAGGCGAAGCGGGCGACAGCACATGAGTCCTCTACGCGCGTTGGTCACCGGCGGCGCCGGCTTCCTCGGATCGCATCTCTGCGACGGGCTGCTCAGTGACGGATACTCGGTGGTGGTAGCGGACAACCTGCTCACCGGCCGCCTGTCCAATCTCGAACATCTCCGCAACGAGCCCCGATTCGAGTTCCGCGAGGTGGATGTATCGGAACCCTTCGACTGCGGTCCGGTGCAGTATGTGTTTCACTTCGCCAGCCCGGCCAGTCCGGTGGACTACGGTGCGCACGGTATTGCAACCCTGCAGGCGGGCTCGCTCGGCACCTTTCAGGCGCTTGAGATGGCCCGCACGTATGGCGCGAAATACCTTCTGGCTTCCACCTCGGAGTGTTACGGGGACCCACTGGAGCATCCCCAGAGCGAGACTTACTGGGGCCACGTGAATCCGATTGGACCGCGTTCGGTTTACGACGAAGCCAAGCGTTTTGCCGAAGCCGCCACCATGGCCTACTTCCGCTATCACAAGGTGGACACGCGCATCGTGCGCATCTTCAATACCTACGGTCCGCGCATGCAGGTGCAGGATGGTCGCGTGATTCCCAACTTCATGCGGCAGGCGTTGTGCGGCGAAGACTTGACCGTTTACGGCGACGGCAGTCAGACCCGCAGCTTCTGTTACGTGAGTGACGAGATCGACGGCATCCTGCGTCTTTCACGATCATCCGAGCGTGAACCGGTGAACATCGGCAACCCCGTCGAGTTTACGATTTTGGAATGCGCGAAGAAGGTGCTGGCGCTCACCCAGGCGAAGAGCGCAATTCGCTTCCAGCCACTGCCGGCGGATGATCCCAAACAGCGCCGGCCGGACATCGCTAAGGCCAGGCGCTTGCTGGGCTGGGAACCCAGGATCGATCTCGACAGCGGATTGAAAATGTCGTTGGAGTATTTCCGACAGGTCGTAGGCGGCGAACCCCCTGCCAAGGGGTAACCCGCCGTTTGCCCGACCCCGCCGGGCTCTCAGCGCGTCCAGGGGTCGCCTACACCCACGCTGGCATCAGGTTTGACCTCAGCCAACAGCCGAATCAAGTGCTGGACCTGATCGCGATCCTCGGAGGTCCTCAGTGTGAACTGGACGCCCATGCCGAACCCGGGATGTACGGCCTGTACCACCCCCTGTACGCGCAGCTTGAGCTCGGTGGTTCGGACCCGGATCTCGACGGCCTGTCCCGGCAAGAAGGGCGAAGGCATTTCGACGTAGCAGCCGCCCATGCTGATGTCCGACAAGCTACAGCGGTGGGGCACGGACCCGCCCAGACGATAGACATCCGCTCCCAGCCGGCACGCATGCCGCGCTCCTCCGCGGCGATTTCCGGGTGAAGCCCGGAAACGAGCCAACCCGTCGTCAGCCCGGGAAGCCGGAGGGCGCGGCTTCTGCGGGGCAGGCGGCGTAGGACGCGAATGGGCCGGGGCAGAGGCACCGGCGTTGTTGGCAACGGCTAGGCTCTCGCGCAGCCAGTCCCGCAGGATGCGACGCGAAGACTGAGGCACATCCGCAAACCGAATCCCCACGCGGCCCGCGGAATCTTGCCAAACCACCTCCCCGGACAACCGAACCAGGGCAGGACTAGAGGGTAGGTTGAACTGGAAATAGACCCTGCAGCGGGGAGGAAGTTTGTGTTCGCTTTGCAGGGAAAGGCCTTCCTCACCCAGGTCGAGCAGCGTCGCCTGGGCCTTTTCAATGTTGGCATAATCCAACGTGGTGGGGATGTAGGCGGATGCGCGAGCGCTGCGGCGACGCTCGCGGCGCATCAGGGTGCGTGCCGCATGCAGGCTGGCCCGCGCACGCTCGGGGGAGATCGGCTTGTACAGAACAAAGTTGGTGCCCAGGGCAAAGATCTGGCGTACGTCATTCTCTGAGCCAACCAAAGCGACGACCAGGGTTGGGCGGTTCACGGGAGAAGATCGGATTCGTTGGAGGATGACAGCGGCCTCGCGCTCCTCGACAAAATCAACAATGATGACGTCGAAGGGCTGGTGGTCCAGCAACGCCTGGATCGGGCTCGCGTCGGGATGGCACTCCGTCCGGATCTCCAGTGCCGCCAGGATGGACTGCAATACTTCCACAGAAGAAGCGTCCGGGCACACGATCAGGCTTGTGAGAGCCATACCGGGAGCATCGTAGAGTTACGGCGGAGGCAACGACAAGTTACTGCTGTAACCAGGTGTGAAGAGCGGGCTGGATCCGCCCCACCCCGGGGCTGCACCAGCAGCCAGCTCGAGCTCGCGAAGGACTCTGCAACCCGTTGAATGGCAAGCCTGATTTTGAAGGCCACCCATCGCCGGCAAAGCCAGGCAGAGGTCTCGATGTAACCAGGGTTACCGGGCTCAATTACGTTACGGAGGTCCAATCCCCACCCCTTGTACGCTGGTGCTTTGACGCTCACTTTCCACCTCCCTACGATGAACGCACGTAAGCAGGCGCGCCCGGTTTGCGGCCGGGCTCGCGGCTTCTCAGTGCCGTTACTTCGTCACTTCCCGGACCCTGAATGGCGCGACGGCAGCAATGGTGGAGAGTGCCATGACAGCTCTCGACAACCCGCGCGCTTCAGACTCCTCCCCTAGAAACGAAACTCTCGTGTCCAACGCTCGCGGTTTTTCTCTGCTGGAGATGATGATGGTGGTTCTGATCCTCATGCTCACCTGCGGGATCGGTTTCATCACCTTGCAGCCGGCGCTGAAGCAGGCGCACGTGGATTCAGCCTACGACACCACTTTGATGGCGCTGCGCAACTATCGCTCGCGCGCGATTACCGAACGCAAGCGTTACATCGTAGCCTTCACCGCGCCCGGAACCATCACGATTTCCTATTGGGGAGTCGGCGTACCCGTCAATCCGGCCCCGGTCATTGTCTCGACCTTGACGCTGCCCCCCGACGTTCAATTTGTCGTGCAGGCGGGCATGCCCACCAGTCCGGCCACTGTGCCGGACGGATTCGGCAACGGGGGGACCGCGGTCGACTTCGACCAGGGGGTCGGTCTGGGAAGCCAGAACTACGTCATGTTCATGCCCGATGGTTCCTCGCAGGACACGCTCGGCAACCTGAACAGCGGTGTGCTCTACCTCGGCCGCCCGGGAGACCTGCTCAGTATGCGTGCCCTTACGGTTTTTGGTTCTACCGGTAGAATCCGCGGCTGGCGTCTTAACAAGCCGGCGGGAGGAGCGCAATGGAGTCAACAGTAATGGGGAAACAGCGCGCTCGCGAAGCCGAGCGCCGGGCGCGTGGCCAGCTGGGCTTCGGCCTGATCGAAGTGATGATTTCGATGACGATTCTGACCATCGGGCTGCTCGCCCTAGTGGGCACGTTTGCCACGGCGCTCGCCTCCACCCAATGGTCGCAGGAAGATCTGATTGCCAAGCAGAAGGCGTTAGAGGCGCTGGAGAGCATCTACACCGCGCGCGACACGCAGCAGATCACCTTTGCCCAAATCGCCAACGTCGGCGGCGGCGGGATCTTCGCCAATGGCTATACCCCGATGCTGCAGGCGGGCCCGGACGGTCTGGTGGGAACGGCCGACGATGTCAACTTTCCCAACTGCCCCGGGGGCGCGGAGTGCTTCCAGTTGCCCGGTCCGGACGGAATCCTGGGGACCGCCGACGACACTACGATGAGCCTGCAGAACTTCTCCCGCCAAGTCCTGATCTCTCCCGTTCTGCAGCAGCCTGGGAATGTGCCTAATCCGAATCTGAAGCAAATCACCGTGAATGTGCAGTACTACAAGCAAGGATTTCGGACTCCCCGCGTGTACACCGTCAATGCCTTGATGTCGGCGTTCCGCTGAGCATGAGGAAACCTGAGATGGGAACAAAACGCAAGCGCGGTTTTTCGTTGCTCGAACTGATGATCGCCATGGTCCTGGGTGTAATCGTCATCGGGTCAGCCGTCCAGCTCTTCAAGAAGGCCATGGATTCAACTCGGCTGGTGGTACAGCGCGCGGAGCTGCAACAGAATATGCGGGCCGCCGTTGAAATAATGACCAAAGACGTTAGCCTCGCGGGATCCGGGATTCCCTCGGGAGGGATCCAGCTGCCCACCGGCGGCCTGCCCTCGAAGTACGGCTGCGATCAGGCTGGAACCTGCCACGTCCTGAACAACAACTACCCCACTGGCAACTACATGTACGGTGTGATTCCCGGATTCAACAGCGGGGTCGAAGGCGGCGCGGTCGTTCCCTCGGCTCCGGGCGCGGTCAATGACAGCATCACGGTGGTCTACGCCGACTACAACTTCCCGCTCAACGAATACAACGTGACCTTCCCGGGGCCGAATCCCAGCGGACAGAGCGTCAACATTACGCCCAACGCGGCCTTCATCCCGGCCCCGCCTTTGGTCACTGCGGCCGGCGGGCTCCAGGTGGGAGACCTCGTCTGGCTCAGCAATACCGCCGGCAATGCGGTGGGCGAGGTCACCGGCTTTACCAACGCCACTATCGCCTTTGCCGACAACGACCCGCTTCAGATCAACCAGAGCGGCGCCGCGGCGAACAACATCAAGGCCCTGGCCGCCGGTGGAACCATGATTGCCTACCGGATCTTTGCCGTGACCTACTACCTGACCGTACCTAACAACGGTCAACTCCCTCGCTTGATGCGACAGGTCAACGGTCTGACTCCCGTACCGGTGGCGGACAACATCATTAACCTTCAGTTTGCCTACGACCTGTACAACTCCAACAACAATGCGTTGGATGCCAACCAGGCCAATCCTCTGGGGATCGCTGGAGACAACCTCAACAATGTGCAGAAAATCAACATGTCCGTGATGGGACAAAGCCTCATCAACAACGGCAAGAATGCGCAAAGCATGGCCTTGGCGACGTCGGTGAGCGCGCAAAATATGGCCTTTCGCAACCGGTATCAGTAAAGGGTTTCAGATTTCAGGAGATGCCTATGGGGAAGTCGAGACACAGTTCGGACGGTTTCACTCTGATTGCGGCGCTGTTGTTGCTCGTGCTGCTCTCCGGAATTGCCGTAGGAATGATGTTTCTGGTGACCAACGAAGGTCACATGAGCGGCAACGAACAGGAAGACAACCTCGCCTACTACGGCGCCCAGTCCGGCATCGAGATGCTGACTGCGAATCTCGCGGCGCTGTACCAGACGAGTCTGTCGCCGACCGACAACCAGATCCAGGCCCTGGCGGGTGTCTACCCGAGCTCGACCATGGTCGGCACCATGAACTATGTCCAGGCCATCACCTACCCCAACGGCAAGGACGCCAATGGCAATCCCATTAGCAACGTCAGCACGGTAAGCTCGGGCGCCAACCAGGGCCTTTACGCCCAGATTATTCCCATGAACCTGACGGTGAATGCCACCCGCCCGGGGGGGGCCTCGGTGAACATCAACCGGACGGTCGAAGTCGCCTTGATTCCCGTGTTTCAGTTCGGCGTCTTCTGTGGGTACGACTGCAGCTACTTCCCCGGCCCAAACTTCAGCTTCGGCGGGCGGGTACACACCAACGGCAACCTGTTCCTTGGCGATGGCAACAACCTGGTCTTTAACGACAAGATTGCGGCCTTCAATCAGATCGTCATGGACCAGCTGGAGAACGGCCACCTCACCTCGCAGAACTACACTGGGGCAGTGTGGATCTCCACCGCAGCGGGGGGCTGTCCCCTGAACACCTTCCCGCCCGCGGGATCGAACTGTGTCGTGCTTCCGGCCTCCGCGCCGGCGGCTCCCGGGGACGCCAGTTGGAGCGGAGGGTTCCCGGGGGTGGCGGGTAAGACAAACCAGAACTTCCCCTCCATTTCCAAGACCCTGAAGGGATACTTTGTCAACTCCCTGACCGGGGCCACGAACATGCAGTTGCCCTTCGTGCAGAACAGCTGCACCAGCAATCCTCCGCCCTGCACCGACCCCATCCAGATTATTCGCAAGCCGCTGCCCCAAGAGGCCCCGGGCAGTGCCCTGTCCCAGTCGCGGCTGTACAACAAGGCGCAGATACGGATTCTGCTGGCCGATACCGAGGCCGGCCTGCGTCCCGACCTGCTGCCGAACCTGCCGACGGATAACCAGGACGTCCAGTTCGTCCCCAACGGAACCTGGCCGGTGAATACGGCATTCGACCCCAAAGGAAACGCCGTCGGCGGCAACGAATACTTCGCCATGGCCAAGAAGAACACCAACAACTGGACCCCGCCGATCAACCCCAACTCCGGGGCCGCGGGCACGCAATTTAATTGGGCCACGTGGCCCTTGCTGGGTGAAATCACCAACAATCCTCCTAACGGGGGGGACGGCGCATGGCTCCGCGTCGAGTATCTGGATAACAGCAACCCAGGGAAATGGGTCGGGGTCACCAAGGAATGGCTGGGCTATGGCTTCGGGCGCGCTTACAACACGGTTCCGACCGCACCCGCGGGAGGCAATGCCATCAATCCCAACGCTATCCTGATCCTGCAACAGCTCATCAACAACAGCACGGCTCCCCCAACTTCGCCCACCGGGGCAGGCTCGGTGAACAATTGGTATCCCATCAATCTCTATGACACACGCGAAGGCGAGATGCGGGACAACGCGAACGGCTGCGCGGTGAACGGCATCATGAACGCCGTCGAGCTTGACGTGGGGAATCTAGCCCTTTGGTTAGCCGGCAAGAATGCTTACGGCGGGGGAAGCGGCAAGTTAGTGAATCTTTCGCAGCAGAATGGCTACGTGCTCTACTTCTCTGATCGAAGAGGGATGTTGCCCGATCCGAACCAAGGCAACCTTCTTTATGGTGAATCGGGTTTGGAGGACGTGATCAACTGGTCGCAACCCCTTACGTCCACCACTGTGGACGGCGTTTTGGAGGCTACCGCAACCCAGTATTACTTCTATTCGCCGGAAGACGTGGATCTGAACGGCAAGTTGGACAACTGGGGCGGGGCGAACATTGGCAACGGTTTCAATGTCATCACCAATACCGCCGTCCCCAATCCGTACAAGGCCACTGCCTGCAACACGACCGGCCTAGCCAATGCGGTAACCGGAGCGCGCCACGTGCTAAAGCTGGTGGACGGAAGCCTGGGCAATGTTCCTGTCCGCTGGGACAATAATCAGGGCGGCTTTACGGTTGCTTCGGAAAACCCGGTGTACGTTCAGGGCGATTACAACAGCAGCAAAGCCGATCCGGCGTGGGCCAGCAACAATGTCAACAATACCGTCGCGCACTCGGCGGCAGCGATCATTGCGGATGCAGTAACGCTGCTTTCCAACCAGTGGACCGATGTTAACAGTTTGAATAACCCGACTACTCTGGCCAACCGCCAGCCGAACGCTGACGCGTACTATCGGATGGCTGTGGCAGGTGGCAAGAACATACCCTTCCCGATTCCCACCTGGGGAGCATCCCAGGATTTCGGCACGGACGGCGGAATGCACAACTTCCTGCGCTACCTCGAAAACTGGGGCGGGGGCGGAGCTTCCGTTTGGTACAGCGGCTCGCTGGTCAGCATGTACTACTCCGAATACAACACCGGCACCTTCAAGTGCTGCACCGTGGTGTATGGGGCGCCAGCCAGTCGTAAGTACTACTTCGACACGCTGTTCCTGAACCCCGCGAACCTGCCGCCTGGAACGCCGACGTTCGAAGACATCAACAACCTGGCCTACCGTCAAAGTTTCACACCCCAGTAAACCGTTAACCTAACGATCCAACCAGCCCCGGTCCTGCTCGCAGGGCCGGGGTTTTACTGCGCCCGCCGACGGCCACCGTCCCTGCCCGCCGGGCCGCCGATTCCTCGTCTCCTGTATCATGGTTGTCCGGCTCTGCCAGACTCCCGCGACGTGGAGGAAGTCGTCTTTGTCCCCGATCAAGGCAATCTTCTGGGATGTGGGCGGCGTCCTGCTGACCAACGCCTGGGACCGCAAGCAGCGGGAGGCGACGCTGGAACACTTCGCGCTTGACGACGAGGAGTTCAGCGACCGTCACGAGATGGTGGTCTCTTCGTTCGAGCGCGGCAAGATCAGCCTGGATGAATACTTGGACCGCACCATCTTCTACCGCTCTCGCCGCTTCACCCGGGAACAGTTCAAGGACTACATGCTGGCGCTCTCCCAGCCCGTGCCCGAGGTACTGGCCTTTGCCGCAGATTTGGCGCAATCCGGGCGCTACCTGATGGGAACCATCAACAACGAATCACGCGATCTAAACCTCTACCGTATCGAGAAATTCGGCCTGCGTTCCATCTTCGAGCTGTTCCTCAGCTCCTGCTTCGTAGGATTGCGCAAGCCCGAGGAAGGCATCTACCGCCTGGCCCTGGAGACGACACAACAGACTCCTGACCAATGCTGCTTCATCGACGATCGCGCGCTCAACCTGGAAGGGGCGCGGCGCATGGGGATGCATACCATTGAAATGGACAGCATCGATCAGCTGCGGCGTGACTTGAAGGAACTGGGGATCGAGTCCGGCTAGCACACCGGGAACAGTTGTCGTGAACCTGTGCCGATGGGAGTGAGGCAGCACCCATCGTTCAAGGAGTCCTGCGAGAGCCCGGAGGCTTCGCCACCTCGGTTTCGACACTGGTCGTTAGACTCAGGTCGCTAGTGAGGCAATCGCAAGCGATCTTCCATTCGTTGTTGGCGTGGCGGGCCAGAACCATCAGGTATTTGCCGCGCTCTTCCCGTCGTTTCCCGACCGTCACGGGAACCAGCATTTTGTAGCGGCCCGCTTCGTACGCCAGATCGCCGACCACTTCAACCCGCAAAGTCTCGAGTTCGACCTCGCCTACGCCTGCGTCCAGCACCGCGAAGTAGAATTCCCGGATCGCGGCGGTGCCCCGGACCGGAGGATGATTGGGCCGCAGAATGAGAGCATCGCTGCCGTACATGTGCACCAGGTCATCCAGTTGCTTCGTGTTGCAGGCCAGCGCCCACTCCTTGGTCAAGGCGCGAGCTGCGGTTTCCGCGCGGCTCAGTGGCTGCCCGGCGGCGGCCACGCGCAGCCTGGCAGTATCGCGAAGCGTGCTGTCTGGAGACGGCGCCGGGACCAGCCCGGGCGCACCGCCAGAGGGGTCAGAGAAATAGTGGTGGTGGTAGTGATGGTGGTATACATGGCTTCCCGGAACCGGAGCGTTTGCCGGGGATGCGATCGCAGGAAGGGGCACATCCGCAGTGTCCTCCAACGTCAGTCCGCACTTCCCGCAGAAATGGCTGCCGGGGCGATTCTGATACCCGCATGACGAACAGGTAGCGGCTGAGACTTCGCGTAGAGGGGGGGGCCAAGCCTCATCGGGACCGGTCTCTAGAGCCAGGTCCTGCACCGCCCGCAGCGCCGCGGCGACCCTCTCTCGGCTGGGTGGCGGATGCCCCGTATTCCCCTGCAATCGCCGGAATAGCTCCTCTACCAGGGAATCCGGGGGCAGCTCTTTCTGAACGTCCGCAGGGCGAGGAGCGCTTCCCCGCGCAGGAGATGGTTTCTTGTCGTCCACTACACTGGTCCGGAAGCGCTATTTTAGATCAAATGCTGAATTACCGGCTGGAAAACTGGATCTTGCCTTCGGTCTCAGTGGGTACCCCATTGCACAGGGCCGGCCGATATCGCCAGCCCCGTACTGTCTCCAATACTGAGTGATCTTCAACCGATCCGGCGCTCTCGAGGATCAGGGGGCTGTGCACTCTTCCATCTGTGCCTACGATGAAGCTGACCTTCACCCGGAAGCTGGGGTCGGCGCCCGCCAGCACTGGATTGGGGGTCGTTAGAGCCTCCGGTGGCTGCGTGTCCTCGCAGCGCGCGCGGAGGCTGGTGTGCGGCACGTCAGCAAACTGGGACTCGCGCAGCGGTTCTCTCCACACCTGTTTTTCGATATTGGATAGAGATCCGGGCAGCGATACCCGCCACGGCTGTTGGGTGGTCGAAGCCATGAGCAATGCGGGAACAGAAAGCATGACGAAGAGACGCCACCCCTTGTGGGAGAGCATGTTGTTCAAACCCGGGGGATCGCGCACCTAGACCACTCCCCCCCCCACCTCGAGGATGGGGCAATCCAGGTACCAAGATGAGAGGACAAATTTAGTCCATATTTCCCAGCAACTTACAGCCTATCGACGGAAGCAGGAGTAGCTTGAAGTGAAAACTGTTGCAATCGATGTAGCAACCAGAGGTGCCAGGTTCCCGAACCGGGAAAGAGACCATGAAAGAGTCATGCCTTGGTCCTTGCGAATCGGTTCCCGCCGAACAAATACTGGCTGATGGGAGGGGCGATTCCCATGTTTTCACGCTCGTCGGGTTATGCGATCCAGGCGTTAATCTACCTCGCGGAACAGCCACCCGGCCAGTTGACGGGGGCGCGAGAAATCGCTGCCGCCGCTCAGATTCCCATCCCTTTTCTATGGAAGATCCTGCGCAACCTCAGCCACAAGAGGCTCTTGCGTTCATTCAAAGGCGTGCGGGGAGGCTACGAACTGGCTCAGCCGCCGGGAAAGATCACGATCGCACAGGTGCTGAACGCAACCCAAGGTAGCGACCTGGTTGACGGCTGTATTCTGCTACGCGCACCGTGTGACGAGCGGAATCCATGCCCGCTGCACGGCTTCTGGAAAGACAGCAAGAAGCAGCTGGAGCGGTTTGTGCAGCGAACCACCCTGGCCGATGTAGCTCGCAACGCGGCATCCCCACGCCCGAAACGCGGTTGACGAGGACTCCCTCCCGACCTGGCCCGGCACCCTGTGACGTGATACCCGCCAGCGGGTGAGCCAAGTCACATCATTCTATGAGGGGATGAATCAGAATTTTTGGTGGACGGTTTCAGCCGCCGCTGTTGGCATTCCTTGCCGGGAGGCAACTACGATGTTCGAACAAGAAATCGCCATGGAAAAGCGGGAATCCTCGGTGGTTCCGTTGTTGCTGATTGTTGCTCTGATTATCGCCATCGTGGGAGTAGCAGTCTACTATCTGATGGAGAACCGGAAAACCTTGACTTCGGAGGAGGCGAACGGCCTGATCAGCACCTCCCTGAAAGCGCAGGGAGCAGTCACGATTCACTTCCAGACGGGGAATGTGGTCGCCAGCGTCGAGGAAAGACCCTATGACCCCAACTACCGCCTCCTGGAGAAAGCTGGGCTCATCAAGATTGGCAAAGACACGGGGCGTTTCACGCCGGTCGCACTGACCCCGAAGGGCGAGCAGTTTCTTGCTGCGATTCCTGGAGTGAGCAAGACCCAGGGCGGAAAGGAGAATGCGTTGACCTACGTGGTGCCGGTTGCGGACCGCAGGCTGCTCGGCACCCCGAAGATTACCCCGCTGTCCATCGGGAGAGCGACCGCTGAATTCACCTGGGCCTGGGAACCGACCCAGATGGGTGAGCTGCTGGATGCCGCTGGTCCCCTGGTCCGCAGTTTCAACACCTGGGATCGTAGCCGGCTGATCAGCAAGTACGGCGCCCAGTTTTACCATGGAGAGCCCACGCGGGTGGCCATGTCTTTCACAAAGGGAGACAAAGGCTGGCAGATCGCCACCGAGTAGGGGCCGCGAACAGAGCACTAGCCCGGACGCACTCCCGCGCGTAGCGTAATCAAGGTAACTTCCGGCGGGCAATTCCAGCGGGCGGGAATGCGGATGGTGCCAATCCCCACGTTGGTATACAGAAGCAGGGAGCCGAGCCGCCGCAAGCCGGAGGGATACTTCTCGGCCATCTTCGGCAGATAGAGTGGCCCGATCAGCGGAAGGCACACCTGTCCGCCGTGCGAATGCCCTGAAAGTTGCAGATCGACCGGATAAGGCACAACCGTGTCGGCAAAATCCGGTTCATGGGCGAGCAGAACCACCGGCTCTTCCGCTGGAACACCCCGCAAGGCACGGCCGAGGTCGGCGTTACCCTTGAGTACGTCTCTCACTCCTGCCAGCCATAACCGCCGACCCTCACGTTCCAGGGCAACGGCCGTATTGTTGAGTACCTGGAATCCTGCCTCGGAAAGCGTGCCGGTCACCGAGCGTGCGTCCGCGAATTCGTCGTGATTTCCCAGGGCTGCGAAGATGCCGGAGCGGGCCCGGAGGCCGCGCAGGACCTGAGCGCAGGACGCCGCCTGCTGCGCCACGTTGCGCGCTGCGATTCCACCCAGAACGGGCATGGTTACAAAGTCCCCGGTTAACACCACCAGATCGGGGGACAATTCATTGGACATACGGACGGCCGCTTCTATCGGCCGTAGCGAGAAATACGGATCGTAGTGGAAATCGCTCAGTTGCACGATCGTCATAGCATCGAAGCCGGTGGGAAGACGGCGCAGAAAGATTTCTTGTCGCACCAGGCGGGGGTGGTTCGGCTCCAACAGGATCGCGTCGCCGGTCAGCGCCAGGCTACCGGCTGTAGTGGCGGCCCCCAGAAAGCGTCGTCTTGAAATGGAAAAACCTGTCACTGGGTCTTGGGAGGGTGACTCTATCCGGCAGTTTGTGGAGTACAAGCCAACCCTTCCAGGCTATGCCGTCGGTGGTAGAAACGCAAACCGCCCGCCGGGCGAATCCCGACGGGCCATTTTTCACTTTCGCAGCCCGATCGTCTGGTGTCTACAGTCCGCGGATCGATTTAAGGGGCGATACCTTGAAGGACGAAAAGGATCCCTCGGGACCGCACAGTGCCGTGAGAGATGCGTCACTGACCACAAAACCGCCGTCGCGTAGCCTTTGCATGGCCAACACTCGCCACCAGAAATTCATGTCCACTCGATGGACGGAGGAACCCCATGACCCAGAATCGTGCCCTTATCCTCCTGCTGGCAGGTATGCTACTCGGCGGGCTGCTCTGGCGCGGGCTGCACGGAAATCAACCGGTGGCGTTTGCCGGTGAGTCCTCCACGGCGCGGCCCATCGGCACGCCGGTGACCATCAAGCCGCCGCTCGGATTGCCGCCGGTTCCGATCCCGCCCGACAATCCGCCCACGCCCGAAACCATCGCCCTGGGCCGCCGCCTGTACTATGATCCTGGCCTATCGGTCGACGGGACAGTCTCCTGCGCCACGTGTCACGAGGCTGGCCTGGGCTTCACCGACGACAAGCCTGTCTCCCAAGGCGTGCAAAACCGGACGGGCACGCGAAGCGCGCCCACAGTCATCAATTCGGCTTACAACCAACTGCAGTTCTGGGACGGGCGTGCGCCCAGCTTGGAGAAGCAGGCCGAGGGACCGATCGCGAATCCGGTGGAGATGGCCCATACCCTCGATGGCGCGGTGAAGCATCTTCAGAGGGATGCCGGCTACCGGGATGCCTTCCGGGCTGCCTGGGGCACGGACCAGATCACAATCGACATGGTCACCAAGTCCATCGCCTCGTTCGAGCGAACCGTTCTTAGCGGAAACTCGCCCTTCGACCGCTACTACTACGGGGGCGACAAGAAAGCGTTGTCCCTCTCGGCGCAGCGCGGGCTGAAAGTGTTCCAGGATCCGAAGCGCGGCAACTGCGCGGCATGCCACGCCATTGGCAAAAACTATGCCCTCTTCTGCGACAACCAGTTCCACAACATAGGGGTCGGCGCCGACCTGCAAGGAGGCTTCACCGACGCAGGCCGTTATTCACAAACCCGGAACGACGCCGACATGGGTGCCTTCAAGACCCCCACTCTGCGCAACATTGCGCAGACCGCCCCCTATATGCACGACGGGAGTCTGAAAACTCTGAAGGACGTCATCGACCATTACATCGGAGGTGGCAACTCGAACCCGCATCTGGACAAGGAGATCCACGTGCTCGACTTCCTGAGCGGTGAGGAACGGGCCGACTTGCTCGAGTTTCTGAACTCGCTGACCGGAGAATTGCCGCCTGACGTGGGACCTCCTACTGAAGCAAAAAACGTGAAGGCGCGAGCCGAGAACAAGTAGCCGGCTTGCCAAGCGCGGCGGCGGACAGCAAAACTGCGTGGCCACCTCCCTCGAGCTCGCCTGGCCGGGGCGATTCGCTTGTTGTGCGCAACTCGGATGGCTCCCCCGGAGTCGCAAGCACAGCCGGTGCACATGGATATCGACGGGCGCAGTGAACAGAGTCAGCATCCGGCTCACGATGAGCCTCCGATGATGGTGCCGCTCCCAGCGCGTTGAGGCCCCTGGCATTGGAGTTGTCCGAAAGGGTGGGCGGCGGTCGCCGGACCTCGGCTGGGGCGCGTGCTCGTCAGCAACCCCAGAGCACGGTTCTCACGGAACGCAAACTGGCGGTGGTGTCAGCCTCAATCCACGACGAGCTAGCGGGCCGGCACATCACGGATTGGAGGAAGAAGTCGGTGGCGTCTGAGAATTGGCAGGCGGATTGGTCGGAGACGCGGGCGGGTGCGGGGTGTTCTGAACCATTTGCTTTCCCGTCGGGAGTTGCGACGAATCCCATCCCCCGCCGAGCGCTTCGATCAACTGTACACTGGCGGTCATCTGCTGGATGCGAAGGTTGACTGTCGTCTGTTGGTTGTTTAACAGAGCGGTCTGCGCCGCAATTACGTTCAAGTAGGGATCGATGCCGAGCTTGTAGCGATCGGTGGCAACCGACAGATTGCGCTGCGCCGAGCTGACAGCCGACTCCTGCTGCTCGAGCTGAACGGATAGAATGCGCAGCGCCGCCAGGTTGTCCTCGACCTGCTGGAAAGCGGTCAGCACGGTCTGTCGATAGTTCGCGACAGATGCATCGTACTGGGCGCGGAATTGTTCGACCGTCGCGCGGCGCAATCCGGCGTCGAACAGGGTCTGGGCCAGCGACGGGCCGACCGACCAAACTCTCGACGGCCAGGTAAACCAGTCGGCGAAGGACGTGCTCGCGAAGCCCACGCTGCCGCCCAGCGTCAGCGTGGGATAGTACGCGACTTTGGCGATGCCGATCTGCGCGTTCGCCTCCGCCACCAGCCGCTCGGCAGCTGCCACGTCGGGACGCCGTTCCAAAAGCAGTGACGGAACCCCCAGGGGGATGGCCGGGGGAGTTGCGTTCCACGTCTTACCTGTGATCGCAAATGAGGAGGCGGGTTGGGCCACAAGCATGGCAATCGCATGCTGGTACTGGGCACGGAGAATGCCCAGGTTGGTGTCCGCGGCCATGGTGGACTCGAGCTGGGTCTCGGCCAGGGCCACGGCTTCGTCGGAGTCAATCCCGGTTTCGTAGAGCGCACGGGTCAGTCTCAGCGACTCGCGGTAGGCGACCACGGTCGTATCCAGCAAGTCTTTGAGAGCATCCTGGCCGCGCAGCTGGAAGTAGTCCACCGCGAGCTCGGATTCGATGGCAAGGCGCGTGTTTTCCAGGTCTGCCGCATTGGCCTGCGCACCGGCCACATTCGCCCGGACCGAATTCCGCACCCTACCCCACAGGTCAGGTACCCAGGTGGCCTCGAAGGGAAGAGAGTACTCGGTAAAGGAGCCGATATGAGATGGCGTGCTCGAGGCCAAACCGCTTAGCGTGCGCTGGTTGGTGATGCTGGGGTTGGTCGTCACCGTCGGGAAATACTGGGAGCGTGCCTCTTTCACCAGAGCGCGCGCAGCCATGTAACTGGAAAAAGCAGCCGCGATGCTCTGATTGGAAACGTTGACCTGTTCCTCGAGCGTGTTTAACTGTGGATCGTGGAAAATCTCCCACCATGCTCCGTGCAAGACACTGTCTTTCGGCTGCGCCACTTTCCATCCCTCTGTGACCTTCATGTCCTCAGGCGTAAGTTCCCGGAAGGCCGGAGGCGGAGCCGGCACCGAGGGGGTGTGGTACTTCGGGCCAACCTCACAGCCATCCACCACCAGCAGGCCGGAAAGCAAAAGGGCGAGTAACTGAGGCTTCACAGGCCGCGAAGCTCTGTCGAAAGGGTTGGTCACGAAATCACTCTCCTCGTTTCTCCGGGCATCCCGCGACCCGCTATCCCAGTTCTTCCTGGGGTGTGGACTGCACCTCGGTGGAATGCCTCCGGGCCCAGCGCCAGCGCATGCGATCCAGATGGAGATACACCACCGGCGTCGTGAACAGCGTAAGCATCTGGCTGAAGAGCAGGCCGCCGATGATGGCAATGCCCAGCGGGCGCCGCAATTCCGATCCGGTGCCGGTTCCGAGCGCAAGCGGCAAGGCACCGAACATCGCCGCCATGGTGGTCATCATAATAGGCCGGAAGCGCAGCACACAGGCCTCGTAGATAGCCTCGGCGGAAGACTTGCCCTCGTTACGCTCCGCCGCCAGGGCGAAATCGATCATCATGATGGCGTTCTTCTTTACGATGCCGATGAGCAGAATGATTCCGATCAGCGCAATGATGCTGAGGTCGGTCCGGAACAGCATGAGGGCGAGGACGGCTCCGACCCCGGCCGAGGGCAGGGTTGAAAGGATCGTGATGGGATGAATCAAGCTTTCGTAAAGCACGCCGAGAACGATGTAAACCGCCATCAGCGCGGTGATGATGAGCATCGGCTGCGTGGAAAGGGAGGCCTGAAATGCCTGCAAGGTTCCGGAGAACATTCCCCTAATGGAGCTCGGCATTCCGATCTTTTGCTCCATTTCGGTGATGGAGCGCGCCGCATCGCTCAAGGCGACGCCCGGGGACAAATTGAAAGACACGGTCACCGAGGGATACTGGCCCTGGTGATTCACGGCGAGGGGTGCGGTCCTGGCCTCGTAGTGTGTGATCGCGCTTAGCGGGGCGACTCCGCCGCTCGCCGTGGGAATATAAATATTTGCCAAGCTCTGGGGGGACTGCCAGTATTGGGGTGCGACCTCCAGCACCACGTGGTACTGATTGAGCGGCGTATACATGGTCGAAACCTGCGCCTGGCCGAACGCCTCATAGAGGGTGTTGTCGATGGTTCGCGGGGTAAGCCCGAGCCGGGAGGCGGTGGCGCGGTCGTAAGTGAGTTGCGCCTCCAAGCCGCTGTTCTGTTGATCAGTATTCACGTCGGTGAGCCCGGGCAGTTTCCGCATGTGCTGCAGCAGAATCGGACCCCAGTCCACAAGATCCTGCAGATTGTCGCTCTGGATGGTGTACTGATATTGCGCGCTGCTCATGCGGCCGCCAATCCGCAGATCCTGGGCAGCCTGCAAATAAACGGTCGCGCCCGGAATCGAGGTGAGCTTCGGCCGCAGTCGTCCGATCACCCGGGTGGCGTCGATCTTGCGCTGCTCCAGCGGCTTCAGGGAAATGTAAACAAAGCCGGTATTCACCGGACCGTTGCCGCCGGTGAAGGCTGCCACGTTTTGCACCGCGGGATCGGACTTGATCAGATCCACATAGCGCCCGGTGATTCCCTGCATAGCCTGGAAGGAGATGTCCTGCGAGCCCTGAATACCGCCAAAAATCGTTCCGTTGTCCTGCTGGGGGAAAAAGCCCTTCGGCACGATCCAAAGCAGATAGATGTTGACTGCGATGGTGAGGAAAAGCACTCCCAGGGTCAGCGTGGGATGCTCGAGAACCCAGCTCAGGCTACGCTCGTAGGTGCGCAGCAACCCCTTGAACACCTTCTCGCTGGTATGGAAAGCGCGCCCATGCTTTTCTTCGTAGCGTGGCTTTAACAGGCGGGAGCACATCATGGGCGTCGTGGTCAGGGAGATGGCCAGCGATACCAATATCGCGACCGACAACGTGACGGCAAACTCGCGGAACAACCGGCCCACAATCCCGCCCATCAGCAGGATGGGAATGAAGACTGCGACCAGCGAGATGCTGATCGAGAGCACGGTAAAGCCGATCTCGCGCGCGCCTTTGAGGGCGGCTGCCATCGGTCCCATTCCCTGCTCGAGGTAGCGCGAAACGTTTTCGATGACCACGATCGCGTCATCCACGACGAAGCCGGTCGAAATGGTCAGCGCCATGAGGGAAAGATTGTCGACGCTGTAATGCAACAGATACATCACGCCGAAGGTGCCGATCAGGGAAACCGGGACTGCGACGCTCGGGATCAGCGTGGCGCGCAGGTTACGCAGAAACAGGAACACCACCAAGATGACCAGGGCAATCGAAATCAGTAAGGTGCGCTCCACGTCCCGTACCGACGCCCGAATGGTCTGGGTCCGGTCGAAAGGCTCCGTTACCCTCATGGCCGACGGGATGGAGGCTTTCAGGGAGGGCATGGTGTCGCGCACCCGGTCCACGGTGTCGATGATATTGGCGCCCGGCTGGCGAAAGATGATCAGCATGACGGCGGGCTTGCCATTGACGAACCCGGCAGCACGCACGTTTTCGACCGCGTCGACCACGTTGGCAACATCGGAGAGCCGAACCGCCGCGCCGTTGTGGTAGCCAACGATCAAGGGCTGGTAATCCTTGGCTTTCAGAAGCTGATCGTTGTCCAATATGTCGGCGGTGGTGAGTTGGTTGGCGATCTGGCCCTTGGCCAGATTGGAATTCTGGCGGCTCAGCATGGCAGCTACGTCGGACAGGCCAAGCCCGTAGCTGTTCAGCAGGGTAGGATTGACCTCAACCCGCACAGCGGGCAGCGAACTGCCGCCTACGCTCACCTGGCCAACACCCTGAACCTGCGAGAGTTTCTGCTGAATGACGGTGGAGGCCGCGTCGTAAAGGGCCCCGCGATCGTAGACGTCGGAAGTCAGCGCCAGGAGCATGATCGGCGCGTCCGCCGGATTCACTTTGCGGTAGGTCGGATTTGCGGGCAGATTCGAGGGCAGGTAGGTGCGGGCCGCGTTGATGGCGGCCTGAACGTCGCGCGCGGCGCCATCGATGTTGCGATTCAGGTCGAACTGCAACGTGATACTGGTGGTGCCGAGAAAACTGGAAGACGTCATCTCGGTGATGCCAGCGATGCGGCCAAACTGCCGTTCCAGGGGCGTGGCCACCGAGGACGCCATGATCTCGGGGCTGGCGCCGGGCAAAGAGGCACCCACCGATATCGTGGGGAACTCGATCTGCGGCAGGGGTGAGACCGGCAACTCCCGGAACGCGACCGCGCCGGCCAAGGCGATGGCTGCGGTCAGCAGCGTGGTGGCTACCGGCCGGCGAATGAATGGGGACGAGAGGCTCATGGTCAATCTGCCGAAGCCAACTCCAGGTCGCGCGTACCCGCGGTGCGTCGCCAAGAGCCAAAACGGCTCGCCAATCGATCGAAGAAGATGTAGATAACCGGCGTGGTGTAGAGGGTCAGCACCTGGCTCAGCAAAAGCCCACCCACCATGGAGATGCCGAGGGGTCGCCGCAGTTCCGATCCGATGCCGGTGCCGAGCGCGAGCGGCAGTCCGCCCAGCAGCGCCGCCATGGTGGTCATCATGATGGGGCGGAAGCGCAGTAAGCACGCCTGGTAAATGGCTTCCTCCGGCCTCTTGCCCTGTTGCCGTTCCGCCTCCAGCGCAAAGTCAATCATCATGATGCCGTTCTTCTTTACAATACCGATGAGAAGAATGATGCCGATCAAAGCCACGACGCTCAGCTCCTGTCCGCAGAGGATCAACGCCAGGATGGCGCCGACGCCGGCCGAGGGCAGCGTGGAAAGAATCGTGATGGGATGGATGTAGCTCTCGTAGAGCACACCCAGCACGATATAGACGGTGATGAGCGCCGCCAGAATCAGCAGCGGCTCGTTCGCAAGCGAGGCCTGGAACGAGGCTGCCGTGCCCTGAAAGGCGGCCTGCACGCTCAGCGGCATATTGATCTGCTTCTGGGCCTGTTCAATCGCCTTCGTTGCTCTTCCCAGCGAGACGCCGGGCGCGAGATTGAACGAAATCGTGACCACCGGAAACTGTCCCTGATGGTTCAAGGAGAGGGGTGCCGTCTTCGACTCGAAATGGCTAAAGGCGCTGAGCGGTACCGCCTGACCGTTCAGCGCCGTGACTGCCGCGGGATTGGGCGATCCTGAGCTCGAAATCGAACTGGAAGCTTTCGGACTTGGCGACGATGAGCCGGCAGTTCCGGCCGCGGTGGTAGCCGTGACCACCGTTGCCGCGGGACTGGCCGTCGAGGTCGCCGCCGGCGCCAGGGCGGAACGAACGTAGATCTCGTCGAGCTTCGCTGGCTTGTTCTGAAAATCCGGCATGGTCTCGAGAATGATGTGGTACTGATTCAGCTGGGTGTAAAGCGTCGAAATCTGGCGCTGTCCAAACGCGTCATACAGCGTCTGATCCACCATCGAGGCGGTTAATCCCATCCGCGATGCCGTGGACCGGTCAATCACCAGCGCGGCAGCCAGGCCGCTGGTCTGCTGGTCGGTGGCAACATCGCGCAGCTCGGGCAGGGTCACGAGTTTCTTCATCAGTTGCGCCGTCCAGTAATTGAGCTCGCGCGGGTCGGGATCTTCCAGGGTGTACTGAAACTGGGTGCGGCTGACCCGGTCCTCCACGGTCAGGTCCTGCACCGGCTGCATGTAGAGGGTGATGCCCTCGACCGCCTCGAGCTTGGGCTGAAGCCGCCGGATGACCTCCGAGGCGTTGAGCTTGCGTTCCTCGAGCGGTTTCAGGTTGATGAGGATGCGCCCGGTATTCAGAGTCGTGTTGGTTCCATCCACTCCGATGAACGAGGACAAGCTCTCCACGGCCGGATCCTGCAAAATGACCTGGACCAACGCTTGTTGCCGTTTCGCCATCGCGTCGAAGGAAATCGATTGCGGTGCCTCGGCAATACCCTGAATGATGCCCGTGTCCTGAACCGGGAAGAAACCTTTCGGCACAACCACGTAGAGAACGACCGTCAGGACCAGGGTCGCGACGGCCACCAGCAGCGTTTCCCTCTGATGCCGCAATACCCAGCCGAGCGTGCGCCCGTAAAACTGAATGACTCTGTCCCATGCCCTTTCCGTTATCCGGAAGAATCGTCCTTGCTGGTCCTCCGGAGTATGACGAAGGAGGCGGGAGCACATCATGGGGGTCAGGGTCAGAGAAACGATGGCAGAGACCAGAATGGTTACGCTGAGCGTTATCGCAAACTCGCGGAAGAGCCGTCCAACGATATCGCCCATAAACAACAGCGGAATCAAGACGGCGATCAGCGAAATGGTCAGCGAAACGATGGTAAACCCGATCTGCTCCGAACCTTTCAGTGCCGCCTGGAGGGGAGAATCGCCGTCCTCGATGAAGCGGACGATGTTTTCGATCATGACGATGGCATCGTCAACCACGAAGCCTGTCGAGATGGTGAGCGCCATCAGGGTGAGATTGTTCAGGCTGTAGCCCGCCAGATACATGACACCGAACGTGCCCACCAGCGAGAGCGGCACGGCAACGCTGGGAATGACGGTAGCCGAGAGATTGCGCAGAAAAATGAAGATGACCATGACCACCAGAGCGACGGTCAGCATGAGTTCGTACTCGACGTCCTTCACTGAGGCGCGAATGGTGATGGTGCGGTCGGTCAGGACCGAAACCTGGACGGCGGCGGGAAGATTGGTCTGCAGGACGGGAAGAAGCTTCTTGATGCGATCGACTACCTGGATGATGTTGGCACCCGGCTGGCGTTGAATGTTGACAATTACCGCCGGCGTCTCATTCATCCAAGCGGCTTGCTTGGTATTCTCCACCCCGTCGATGACATTCGCCACATCCGACAAAAGCACGGGAGCGCCGTTGTGGTAGGCGACGATCACCTGCTTGAAGTCCTTGCTCGACGTGAGCTGATCGTTCGAATCAATCTGGAAGTTCTGCTGCGGGCCGTCGAAATTGCCCTTGGCTAGATCCAGGCTGGTCTGTTGCAGTGCCGCGCGGACGTCTTCCAGGTTGATGCCATACGAAGACAGCGCGGTCGGGTTCACCTGCACGCGAATGGCTGGCTTCTGCCCACCACTGATGCTCACCAGGCCGACGCCCGGTAATTGGGCAATCTTCTGAGCAAACCGGGTGTCGGCCAGGTCTTCCACCTGGGAAAGAGGCATGGTCTTCGAGGTCAGCGCCAGCGTCAGAATCGGGGTGTCGGCGGGATTGGTCTTGCTGTAGATCGGTGGGGTGGGCAGATCCGCGGGCAGATAGGTTTGCGCCGCGTTGATCGCCGCCTGTACCTCCTGCTCGGCGACGTCGATGCTCAAGTCGAGAGAAAACTGAAGGACGATAATCGAGCTCCCCCCGGAGCTCGTGGAGGTCATTTGATTGAGCCCTGGAACCTGACCGAATTGGCGCTCGAGCGGGGCGGTCACCGCCGACGCCACCACGTCCGGGCTGGCCCCCGGATAAAAGGTGACCACCTGAATCGTGGGGTAATCCACCTCGGGAAGCGCCGACACCGGAAGCTGGAGATAGGCGACGAATCCGGCCAGCAGAATCGCCACCATCAGCAGCGACGTGGCGACCGGGCGGAGAATGAATGGACGAGACGGACTCATTTCCCCTGCGTTGCCGGCTGCGGGTCGCCCGATCCGGAGGCGCCTGGTGCGCCGGCACCCTTCGCTGCTCCCGCGTTCACTCCCGCGCCGCTGCCCGGGGGACGGCTCCGGATGGTCACTTTTGCGCCGTCCTGCAGCTTGTCAAAGCCGTTCACCGCCACTACGTCGCCGGATCCGATACCGGTCACGGCGGCAGTGTCGCCATCGGTGGTGGATTGGGTGACGGGGTGAATCGCGGCGGTTTGATCGGGCTGAATCAGATACACGAACGCGCCCTGCGAGTTGCGCTGGATGGCGGCGGTTGGGATCAGGATCGCATCACGCAGGGTGTCTACCGTCAGCCGGGCATTCACGAACTGACTCGGGAACAGAGCGTTGTCCTTATTCTGGAAGATGGCCTTTAGCTTTACGGTTCCGGTGGTCGTGTCCACGAGGTTGTCAGTGGTAAGCAGAGTGCCGGTGGCAATCTGTTTTTGCTGATCGCGGTCGAAGGCCACGACTTCCATTGTGTGTCCGGCGTGCAATTGCTTCTGGATCTGGGGCAGGTAGTCCTCGGCGACGCTGAAAATCACGGTTATCGGCTGGAGCTGGGTGACGACTACCAGGGGGGTTGTGCTGTTTGCCTGCACGATGTTGCCGGGATCCACCAGTCGAAGGCCAACGCGTCCATCAATCGGCGAAGTGATGTGGGTGTACGCGAGGTTTACCTTGGCATTGGCCAGCATGCCATCGTCATTCTTTACCGTGCCCTGATCCTGCAACACGCTCTGCTGCTGGTCGTCGAGTTGCTGTTTGGCGATGGCATTCCTTTCATAGGCCAGCTGGTAGCGGTCGAGATCGAGTTTGTCCTTGTTCAGGACTGCTTGATCGTGCGCCAATTGCCCTTCAGCTTGCGTGACCGCAGCCTGATAGGGCCGGGGGTCGATATCCAAAAGCGGATCGCCCTTGCGGACGAGCTGACCCTCGCGATAGTAGACGTGCATGATCTCGCCCTGCACGCGGGAAGTTACCGTGACTGTGTACACCGGCGTCACCGTACCCAGGGCGTTGATGTACACTCCGATGTCGCCTTGGCGCGCCACCCCGGTCTGAATCGGCACCGCGCGCACCACGGGAGCCGAGGCATCCGCGGCTGTCCCCGAGCGGCGCTGGTACAGAATGTAGCCCCCGAGCAGGACCGCCGCGGCGATCAGCCAAATCGGCCAACGCCGCTTGCCCGCGGGCCGCCGGGCGGAGGCGCCGGAATCGGGTTGACGGACTTCTGAATTCCTGAGGTTTTCAGGCACAAGCAGTCTTCTTTCGTTTATCGTTGTTCAGCACGCAAGAGAAATGTGCCCTTTCACAAGTTGGCTCGGGTTCGTGGGACGGGTTGCGCCCAATCCCCGCCGGGATCTGCTCAGGAACTGTGGCTAACCTGGAATCCTGCCTGAACGAGCCTAGCCGCCAGGTTTCAGCTGCCCCTAGGACTGGCCACCCGCAACAAGCGGTTTTGAGTTTGACGGCTACCACCCTAGGAGCGGATGCCCCCCAATTTTTCGCTTTCGATCCCGCCGGTCTCGCGCAGTTTGTGGCGCGCGCCCATAGAGAAATGATACTCCGACCCCTCGGAATGACATAAGACCTTTCATGTGCACGGGTCGTAGTAACACGTGCACCCAGGCCCCGACGAACCGGCCTCAGCAGGCACAAGGGACTTGCCACAGCCCACTAAATGGACGTACTCAGTCTAAAGGTGGGTGCGCGAATCTGCGCACATTTACAAACTTTTACACTGGAGCGAGATAAGTACCACGGTAACTTTGACTTGGCGTCGAAATTCGGCGCTACGCGTTTCCCAAGCGCGGACTTTGCGCATGGCCGCTGGCTCTGATCCTGTTCCGCACCAGAAGCTGCCCCAAATTTGTAAGACCTGGCGAGATGAGTGTTCGGCCCAAGCTTCGCCGAGCGGCTGTTGTTCGGCGGACAATCTCCCCATGAAACAAAACAGTGGGATCAGAAAATGATCTCTTGAGGTTTGGGCGTGTCCCTGGCGGCGCGATGAAGCAGGACAACCTAAAACACGATCAGATGAAGAAAGACGGGACGAAAACGATCTGAAGCACGATGACAACAGGAAGCAGGAGTAAGACCCAGGGCGGTGAACCTAGCCGTTTCTAGGCTTTCGCAGTGGCCCGTTCGAGCCCCAACTTCCTTTGCATTTCTTCGAGCGAAAGGCCCTTCGTCTCCGGATATACGAACAGAACTACGAAGAACTGCAGCACCATCATCAGTGAGAAGAATACGAAGGGGTAAGCCCCTGACGCGGCCGCCATGAGGGGAAAAATGCCCGAGATGAGCGCGTTCATGAACCAGTGCGAAAAGCTTCCCAGGCTCTGGCCTTTAGCCCGCACCGTATTAGGAAACACCTCGGAGATGTATACCCAAATGACGGCGCCTTGGGAGAATGCGAAGAAGGCAATGTAGCCGATCAGCAACCCTACCAGGAAGGTCTGATGACTCGAGGTAAAGAAAATCGTTGCCACCCCGGCAAGACACAAGGCAGTCCCTACCGAACCGACGAGCAGCAGAGTTTTGCGCCCCAGTTTGTCAATTAACGACATGGCGATAATGGTGAACAGCAGGTTGGTTGCACCCACGGCTACCGCTTGCAGGTTGCCGGAAATCTTGCTGAAGCCCGCGTGCGCGAAAATGTCGTTTAGGTAATACAGGATGGCGTTGATTCCCGAGAGTTGGTTGAAGAGCCCGATACTGACGGCCAGAAAGATCGGGAAGCGATACTTGCCTGAGAACAGGCGCTCGCCCGCCTGGCTTCGTTCCACCTCGATCGATTCCACGATATCCTGTAACTCTCGCTCGTAATCCACTTCGCCCGTGAGTTTCAGCACAGACCGTGCTTCCTCGACGCGTCCCTGCTTTGCCAGCCACCGCGGACTCCGTGGAATGGCAAACAACATGATGAAGAATAGGGCGGCGGGCAGGGCGGCGATGCCCAGTTCCCAGCGCCATTCAACCGCTCCGAGGTTCTGTCGGCTGATGACATAGTTGGAAAAGTAGGCGAGCAGAATACCCAGCACCACGTTGAACTGGAAGAAGCCAACTAGGCGTCCGCGCATTTTGGGCGGTGCAATTTCCGCAATGTACATGGGGCCTAACACCGATGATCCGCCGATACCCAACCCTCCGATAAATCGAAACACCACCAGGGCACTCCAGTTCCAGGCCAGGGCGCAGCCAAGCGCCGAAACGATGTAAAAGACTGCCATGATACGCAGGCTGTCGCGACGGCCGTAGCGTTCCCCGGGAAATCCGGCAAGCAGAGAGCCCAAGACCGTTCCCCACAATGCAGCAGCGACGGTCACGCCTTCCAGGAAGGGTGTCAGTTGGTACTTGTGGGTCAGGGCCTGGGTAGCGCCCGAAATCACGGCAGTGTCAAAACCGAATAGAAGTCCTCCCAGGGCGGCGACCACGGTACTCTTTACCAGGTACGCGTTGAGCTTCATGTTGTCTCCACGTGAGCAGACTTTGTCCTTAGCGCCATCGCCTCCTCGACTGACCAGGGGGGGAGGGCCCCGGCGCGGCTGGCAACGAGGGCTCCAACCCGGTTCGCGAAATCCGTTATCCGCGGGAGAGGCCATCCGCAGTCGAGGCCGTGCAGAAAGGCAGCCGCAAAAGCGTCCCCGGCGCCGACCGCATCCGCCACCTCGATCGCATATCCGTCCGACTCCACATATTCCCCTTGGATGAGGGCGGCACATCCTTTCGCGCCCCGCGTGATGCAGACTCCTTCCCAATGGAACAAGGCCGCGTAGTCCCGGCAAAACGTCTCGAGCGAGTGGTGTTGCTGCCCTAACATCCGGTCGATCTCCCGAACCTCCTCGTCATTCAGCTTCACCACCGTAGCTCGAGACATCAGTTCCCGCACCAGGGACGGAGTGTAGGAGTCGACGCGCAGGTTGATGTCGTAAAACCGGCGTGCGCCGGGGAGGTGATCGAGCAGAGCCATGGTTACCCGGTGAGCACCGTCACCGATCAGGGCGAGGGTGCCGAAATAAACCCAATCCGGTTTTTGTGCCGCCAATTCCCGCAGGTCCGAGTCGTCAAGCTGGGGAAAGTCATAGGCTGCCGGCCGGTGAAGAATGAAGCTGGGTTGTCCGCCCTGTTTCAGGGTGACGGTCACCACTCCCGTGGCTTGTTCTTCCAGAACCCGAACAAACCGTGCCGAAAGCCCCATCTCGGCCATGCGGCCCAAGACCAACCGACCTCGTGAGTCCGAGCCAACGGCGCTAATGAAGGAGACGGCATGACCCAGCCGTCGTAGGTTGGCCGAAAAGTTGAAGGTAGCCCCACCTAGATATTCGCGGCTCCCGACGACATCCCAAAGAACCTCACCAATCGTGACTGTCTTCACCGGACCGCCTCGCGCTGCGCTGGTTTGGGGGTTACCGCGACCGTGGCAGTGCGCCAGTATACGCCCGGCGAGCGTGGCGCTAGTAGGATTTTGGCACGCTCTTGCGCCCCGGCTCAGAGGCTCATCGCGTAAACCGGCATGACACCGGTTGACCGTTGTGGGGATGGAGGCTCAGTCTTTCACGGCGCGGTCTGTGATCTGCAAGCCCCGATCCAGAATGACGAAGCCTTCGCGCAACTGCTCTTCGGTAATGCAGAGCGGAGGATTGGTGAAGAACGTGTTCCAACGCACAAACGTATACAGTCCCTGCTCCCGGAAGAACCGGCCCAGTGCAATCATTTCGTCGGACGTGCCGTTGAACGGCGCCATGGGCTGCCGGGCTCGGCGGCTGCGCACCACTTCCACCACGCCGAACAGGCCGATTGATCTCACGGCGCCCACTGAGGGGTGGCGAGCTTGGAGGTCGGAGAGCAGTTGTGTCATGACCGCACCCATCTTGCGGGCATTCTCGATCAGCCCGTCTTCTTCGTAGACCCGGATTGTGGCCAGCGCCGCCGCGCATCCCATGGGATGGCTGTTATAGGTGAGGCCACCGTAGAAGACCTGGTTCTGGAAATGTTGCGCGATGTGGTGCCGCAGGCCTACCGCCCCCAGCGGCAGGTAGCTGCTGGTCAGACCCTTTGCCATGGTCATCAGGTCTGGCACCACCTTCCAGTGATCGACAGCGAACCACTTCCCCGTACGTCCGAAGCCGGACATCACCTCGTCGGCGATCATGAGGATTCCATGCTTTGTGCAGATCTGGCGCACGCCCTCGAGGTAGCCATCCGGGGGCACCAGGATGCCGTTGGTTCCAGTGACCGGCTCCAGGATGAAGGCGGCAATCGTCTGCGGGCCCTCGAGTTGGATGACTTCCTCAATGTTGGCCAGAGCTTGCTCCCCCGAATCCCATCCCCGTTCGATGCCGTGATAGGGATCGAATACACGAATCACGCCCGGAATGCCCGGTTCCGCCGCCCATCGCCTGGGATCGCCGGTGAGGGACATCGCTCCCGCCGTAGCGCCGTGATACGAACGATAGCGGGCAAGTATCTTGTGCCGACCGGTGAAAGCACGGGCGATCTTGATGGCGTTTTCGTTCGCCTCGGCCCCGCCGTTTGTGAAGAAGAACACGTCGATGTCCCCGGGGGTCAGTTGCGCCAGCTTGGCGCCCAACAGGGCCCGCACCTCGGTGGCCATGAAGGGATTGGCGTAGGTGAGAGTGGCAGCCTGGTGCGAGATGGCCTCAATCACCCGCGGGTCGCCATGCCCGATATTCACGCTCATCAACTGGCTGTTGAAGTCGAGGAAGCGCTTTCCTTCGGGCGTCCAGAAATAAACGCCCTGGGCCCTGGCCACGGGAATAGGATCGACTTGGGCCTGTGCCGACCATTCGAACAGCGTGTGCTTCTTCGACAGGGCAACGATCTCGTTGCCGGACATCGAAGTCTTGGTTGCGTCAACCGTTGTGCTCATGGGATCGTTCGCCTGCGAGTCAGACATCCATGGAACCAATCAGGGCGCTTGGAAAAGGGCGCCTTGCGCCAACTTGCTGTCATGCCTGCTGCTCTTAGCCGTTGAAGGACTCTCCTCCATCGCGCCGAATTCTGTTTCTCCACTAGGGCTTGTCGCCTTGCTCCACGAAGTATTTTCCGGTCTCGCCCGCGGAGAAGAAGCGCGAGGTGATGGTCTTCTTGCGTGTAAAGAACTCGACCGCATCCCAGCCGTGAACGTGCAGATCACCGAAAAACGAATCTTTCCACCCCGAGAACGGGAAATAGCCGGGCGAAGCAGCTACCCCGACGTTGACCCCCACCATGCCCACCTCAACGCGTTTGCTGTACTCGCGCACGGCCGCGCCGTTCTCGGTGAAGATCGACGTGCCGTTGCCGCGAGGATCCCGGTTCACCAGTTCGATCGCCTGCTGCAAGGTATCCACCTGAATGACCGAGAGCACAGGCCCGAAAATTTCCTCCCGCGCCACCCGCATCTCGGGCTTCACCTTGTTGAGGATGGTCGGACCGACAAAGTAACCTTGATCGGGAACGCCCGCCGGCCGCCGGCCATCGACCAGCAACTCGGCTCCTTCTTGCAGTCCGCTTTCGATGGAGTTGTGGATGCGGTCACAGGCCGCACGCGAAATCACCGGCCCCATGTTGACGTCCGGCTCTGTGCCATCCCCCACGATGAGCTTGGCCGCCGCCGCTTTCAGAGGACCGAGAATGGCCTGGTGCGCCTCCCCGACGGTCACCAGTACCGAACCTGCCATGCAGCGCTGGCCAGCGTTGCCAAACGCACTGCCGACGACATTCGACACGGTCTTCTCCACCACCGCATCGGGCATGACCACCATGTAATTCTTGGCGCCGCCTAAGGCCTGCACCCGTTTCCCCTTCTCCGCCGCCCGCCGGTAGATGTACTTGGCTGTGTTGACCGAGCCGACGAACGACACGGCGTGAATCCCCGGGTGATCAAGAAGGGCGTTCACCACATCGTGCGCACCGTGCACCAGGTTCACCACGCCGCGCGGCACTCCGATTTCGTCGAGGATCTGGAACATCAGCTCCGACGTGAGCGGCACCTGTTCGGAGGGCTTCAGCACAAAGGTGTTTCCGCAGACAATGGCAAAGGGCAGGAACCACATCGGCACCATGGCCGGAAAATTGAAGGGCGTGACGGCCGCGCAGACTCCCACTGGCTGGCGGATCGTCTCCGTATTGATCCCGCGGGAAACGCCTTCCAGAACCCGGCCCTGCATGGTCATGGGGGTGGCGCAAGCAACTTCCAGCACTTCGATCGCGCGGGTCACCTCGGCCCGCGCGTCCGACAAAACCTTGCCCGACTCGCGCGTGACCGAGGCCGCGATCCCATCCAGACGCTGCCGAAACTTTTCCCGCAGCGCGAAAATCAATTCCGTCCGCTCCCCTATGGCGCGCGCGCGCCAGTCCGGCAGCGCGGCACTCGCGGCCTCCACAGCTGCGTCGACATCCAGGCGTCCAGACAGCGGTACCCGGGCCAGAACTTCGCCGCTCGCCGGGTTGGTCACGTCAAGCAGACTGGTGGCCCCGGCCGCCACCCAGCGTCCCCCGATGTAGTTCTCGAGAATCCGTGCCCTAGCGGTGCTTTCGGCGACTTTTTCGGACGGCGTCAAAGTCTGCGTGGTCATGGCGTTCCTCTCACTTCCCCGCTGCTGCGCTCTCTCCGGCTGCGCAACCAGACCTCAATGGTAGCTCGCGGCTTGCTCGCCTGCAAATGTCCGAACAATACCACACTAGCGCTGCGCTCGAGCCAGGTCGCGAATCTGATTCAGGTAGCCAACATAGACCGGAATAGGAATATCCGGCGAGTCGCCGTCATTGAGAAAGTGCTCGAGGCGGACTTCGATGGGGATCAAGCGGATCACCTCCCCGAAGCGCGCTATTTGCAGGTATTTTACCCGCCAGATCTCCAGCATCAGCGATCGGAATTCCTCGCTGATAAAGGCCATCCGGCGTCCTCCCAGGTAGATTGCGTCAAAATGATGTTCCGCCAGCCTTTTGGGCAACGGATCCTCGGCCGGCGAGAAGCTGTAAACCAGGTGGAACACGTCGGCCAGATCTCCCCATAGGACCTTTTCCTCATAGGCGCTGAACCGGAACGGCGTCGCCCCCCTCTGTTGGATCAGCCGCGGGTGATCACCTGCGTTGACGCTCTGGCGGCGCAGTTCCTGGCGAAACCAGTGCAGCCTCTGGACAGCGAGATTGTGGCGGAGAAACTCGACCGCGTAGGCGTTGGGCAAGTAGGTTTTGGGATCGTCATCCAAGCGCGCGAGCCATGGTCGCCAGTCTCTTTGCTCCAGCAGGTCGAGCAGCTGCGACAGCTCCGCCACGGTCACGTCTGGATGATATTTCACCGCTTGCCAGAAGTGTTCCGTCGAATCGTAGGTGGAGCCGTAGAGCTGGATCCCCTCTTCGATGGGGTACCAGTTGGACAAGACCCTCGCCGCGATGGAAGGCGCCGCGCTCCAGCAGTTCAAAGAGTGCTTCCACTTCTCCTGCACTGCCAGGAATGCCTCCGCGTAGCCGGTTGGGACGGGCTCGTTCACGCGGGCGATCGCTTGCCGCAGTTCCTCGCTGGTATGGGTCATCAGCACCTCGAGCGGACGCTCGTCCATCATCGAGACCACACGGCTCTCAATTCCCCGGCGCAGTAATTCCCGTGCCAGGCGTTCGCGCTCGCCGTCCTCGAGCCGCCAGCGCCGGGTTTGCGTATCAATGTAGGGGAACAGTTCAGCCAGCGAGTTGAACTCGATGAAACCGTGAACGGCAAAGGTAACGGGCCGACCGTCCTTCACTACGATCGTGGAAGGCGTGACGATGGCTTCGAGCGAAACCAGTTCCGCGTGCAGCGGGGTGCCAGCCATGAGGAGGGGGGCCACACCGAGCATCGAGCCGAACCACCCCCGCAGCTTTCGTGGGAAGCCCTTCATGCCCCTCCTCCAGGATTTTGACCTAACCTCACCGGCAAGCGATCCCCTACCAACACTCCCGAGAAGCCAAGACAAAACCTCCCGGGCATCTGCTATAGTGAGCCACCGCGGAGGTATCAGCCATGCCCCGGATTATCCGCTGTGGCCTGATCCAGGCGTCGAACCCGCTGGACGGCACAAATCCGCTGCCCAAGATCAAGAAGGCCATGATCGAGAAGCATCTCAAGCTCATCGAACAGGCCGCGCGCCAGAAAGTGCAGATACTCTGTTTGCAGGAACTGTTCTACGGCCCCTATTTTTGCGCCGAACAAGAGGCGCGCTGGTACGAATTGACCGAGCCTGTCCCGGACGGCCCAACCACGCAACTCATGCGAAAGATCGCCGCCAAGCATCGCATGGTGATCGTGGTGCCGGTTTACGAGGAGCAGATGCCAGGGGTGTATTTTAATACTGCGGCCGTCATCGATGCTGAAGGCACCTACCTCGGCAAGTACCGTAAGCACCACATCCCCCACTGCCATCCCGGATTCTGGGAGAAGTTTTACTTTACCCCTGGCGATCTGGGTTACCCGGTCTTCGAAACCAAGTACGCGCGTGTGGGAGTCTACATCTGCTACGACCGTCACTTCCCCGAAGGCGCGCGCATTCTGGGTTTGAATGGCGCCGAGGTTGTGTTTAACCCTTCGGCGACAGTGGCGGGCCTCTCCGAATACTTGTGGGAGTTGGAACAGCCTGCGCACGCGGTAGCCAACGGCTATTTCGTGGGGGCCATTAATCGCGTCGGCACCGAAAAGCCGTGGAAGATCGGCGAATTCTACGGCAAGAGCTACTTCTGCAATCCGCGTGGCAAGATCATCGCTCAGGCGAGCCGGGATAGGGATGAAGTCGTGGTCGCCGATCTCGACCTCGAAATGATTGTCGAAGTGCGAAGGGTGTGGCAGTTCTTCCGTGACCGTCGCCCCGACACCTACGGCCCTCTCACGGCTCAGACCGGCGTGGCTGCGGCTGCGGACTGAAGGGTGGTCGGGGATTGACCCAATTCGTCTTGCCCTCAGCCTGGTGCTCTGAAATGCCCGAGACTCCACGACCCGATATCGAATCCAGCCCTCTCTACAACCCGGATCTCGCGCCGGCAACCCCGGAGCACCGCACCTGGGGCACTTACAGCTACGCTGCCCTTTGGGTTTCGATGTCCGTCAACCTCCTCACCTACATCCTGGCGGCCAGCCTGATTCAAGGGGGAATGAACTGGAAACAGGCGGTGGCCACCGTCTTCCTCGGCAACACCATCGTTCTCGTTCCTATGCTGCTGAACTCGCATCCGGGAGCGCGCTACGGAATTCCCTTTCCCGTGTTGGCGCGAGCCTCGTTCGGAGTTCTGGGTGCGAACGTGGCCGCGATGTTGCGCGCCCTGGTGGCTTGCGGGTGGTTCGGTATCCAAGCATGGATCGGGGGAGAAGCCATCAGCGCCCTCATTGCCACCCTCGCTCCGGGCTGGAACCAGGTCCGGCACGGAACCGCGATCTGCTTCCTGGCTTTCTGGCTCGTCAATCTCGCCGTCATCCTGAAGGGGATCGAGTACATCCGCAGGTTGCAGGGCATCAGCGCGCCCATCCTGCTGGCCGTGGGTCTGTTGTTGCTAGCGTGGGCCTACCGTTCCGCCGGGGGATTCGGCCCCATGCTCGCGGCCCCGTCGCGCTTCAGCAGTTTTCCCGAGTTCCTGAAATTTTTCATCCCGGCTTTGAACGCTACGGTCGGCTTCTGGGCGACGATTTCCCTGAACATCCCCGACTTCACCCGTTTCGCTCGCAGCCAGAAGCAGCAGGCGATGGGCCAGGCGCTGGCTCTGCCGACGACGATGACCCTTTATTCGCTGATCGGAATCCTGGTAACCTCGGCCACGGTCGTGATCTACGGAGCGGCGATCTGGGATCCGGTACAACTGCTCAGCCGGTTTCACTCGCCGGTTGCGGTGGTCATCTCTCTGGTAGCGATACTGCTTGCGACCTTAAACGTGAATATTGGCGCCAATGTGGTTTCCCCGGCGAATGACTTTTCCAACCTGTGGCCGCACCGCATCAGCTTCCGCACCGGTGGCATCATTACCTGTTTCATGGGCATCGCCCTGATGCCGTGGCGACTCCTCGCCAACTATGAAACCTTCGTGAAGGGCTGGCTGGGAGGCTATGCGGCATTCCTGGGACCGGTGGCCGGCATCATGATCTGCGACTATTACCTGGTGCGCAGTCGAATTCTGCAGGTGGACGACCTTTACTTGCGCGGCGGAGTCTACGAGTATGGGCAAGGATTCAACTGGCGTGCGCTGGGTGCGCTCTTCCTGGGCGCGGCCTTTGCCTTGGTGGGGCGGCTGGTACCCTGGCTCCGGCCACTCTACGACTACTCCTGGTTTGTCGGATTTCTGGTTTCCTTCACCACTTACTTCATTCTCATGCGGTCGCAGCGCGAGCCAGCGCTTTCCCCCATGGAAGCTGACGAGCGAGCGCTTGGCTGACTAAGAGGAGCTGCCCGCGACGCGCTGCCGCAAGGCCGGCAGCACCTCCCGCTGATAGACCTCCAAAGTGTTTTCCTCCTCCCCGCACATCAGGTAGATATTGAATTGTGTGACCCCTACGCGAGCCAGGGTTCGCAGTTTTTCCCGGTGCGCTTCCAGCGGACCGACGAGGCAGAATCGGTCGACCACTTCGTCCGACACGAAGTCCGCGTTGTCGCTGCCCACCTCGCAGTGGTGCCGATAGTCGTACTTGCCTTTGTTACGGACGAAACCAGTAAGTTCGGCCGGCAGATCCTCGGGCTTGTACTGGGAGATCAGATCCATCACATGATTTGACACCAGCGCCGGGAACCAGCGCACCCGTTCACGGCAGAGTTTCAGGTCGTCGGAGACCCATACCGGAGCGGCCGACATCACTTCCATTTTGTCAGGGTCCCGACCCACGGCTTGCGCGCCTTTCCTCACGAAGCTGAGGCACCAGGCGATCAGGTGTGGGTCCGCAAATTGAAGAATCACCCCGTCCGCAATTCGGCCCGCCAGATCGAGCACCTTGGGACCGTAGCCCGCAATCCAGACGCGGGGCGAGCCTGGCGCCCACGAGATGCGGGTCGGTTGACCGTCGTACTGGGTCTCGCGACCCGCCGTCAGGTCACGGAACACCCGCACTGCCTCGCCCAGCTGGCTGTAGGTAACCGGCTTCTTCCCCAGGACGCGTCGTGAACTATCTCCACGGCCGATGCCCAACTCCATCCGTCCGCCGGAAATAACATTCAAGGTGGCGAACAGGCTTGCAGTCACCGTAATGTCGCGCACCGCCGGGTTCGTAACGCAGGGGCCCAGGTGCATCTTCTTGGTGTTCGCCGCCATTAGAGTCAGCAGGGGGTAGGGTTCCAGCCACAGAATATGGGAATCGAAAACCCAGCCGTATTCAAAACCCCCCGACTCCGCCTGGCGCGTGAGCGCGACTATTCGTTCCACCGGCATATCCGGTTTAAGGGTGAAGCCGAACTGCATGACCAACGCCTCCTTGGCCCCCGCTGCCACGTATCGAGGGGCCGCAGTTTAACATAAAATGTTGGTTCTGCCTCCGGAGGGAACACGGGCATGGGCTTCGATACCCTTATCGCCAATGGGCGCGTCGTGACTGCCACCGACACCTACACCAGCGACGTCGCCATCGCCAACGGCAAGATCGCTGCCCTGGGCCAAGAACTACCCAGGGACAATGCCACGCGCGTCCTGGACGCCAGAGGAAAATACGTACTCCCCGGAGGAATCGACGTTCACACCCATCTCGACATGCCCTTCGGCGGCACGACCAGCTCCGACGACTTTGAAACCGGCACGCGTGCCGCCGCGTTCGGGGGAACCACAACCCTGATCGATTTCGCGATCCAGTACAAAGGCCAGTCCCTGCGAACAGCTTTTGACACCTGGATGCAGAAGGCGTCGGGCAGAGCCGTGTGCGACTATTCATTCCACTGCATCATCACGCAACTGGCCGATGCCCAGCTCGACGAAATGAATGCGCTCGTGCGTGAGGGGGTCACCAGCTTCAAGTTGTTCATGGCTTACCCCGGAGTATTCATGCTGGATGATGGCAGCATCTTCAAGGCGTTGCGGGCGACCTCGCAGAACGGCGGGTTGGTTTGCATGCACGCGGAGAACGGCAATGCCATCGATGTGATCGTCCAGCAGGCGCTTGCGGAAGGCAAGAGAGCACCCAAATATCACGCGTTAACCCGCCCCACCACAGCGGAAGCGGAAGCCACCGCGCGCGCCATTGCGCTGGCCGAGATGGCGGGTGCTCCGGTCTACATCGTTCACCTGAGCTGTAATGACGCGCTGGAAAAAGTCCGCGAGGCGCGCGACCGCGGCCTTCCGGTGTATGCGGAAACCTGCCCGCAATACCTCTATCTCTCCATCGAGAATTTCGATGTGCCTGACTTTGAGGGCGCGAAATATGTCTTCACTCCTCCCTTGCGGGAGAAGTGGCACCAGGAGAAGCTTTGGGCTGGCCTGGAACGGGATCATCTGCAGGTGGTCTCAACCGATCACTGCCCGTTCTGTTTCAAGGAGCAGAAGGAATTGGGACGCGGCGACTTCACCAAGATTCCCAATGGAGGTCCCGGCATCGAGCACCGCATGAGCCTCGTCCACTCCGGCGGCGTGGCCAGCGGGCGCTTCAGCGTGAACCGGTTCGTGGAGATGGTCTCCACCACGCCTGCCAAGTTATTTGGCCTGTACCCGCGCAAAGGCACCATCGCCGTGGGCAGCGACGCCGACCTGGTTGTTTTCGACCCCAAACGCAAGCACACCATCAGCGCGGGCACGCATCACATGCGGGTGGATTACTCGATGTTCGAGGGGATTGAAGTCACCGGCATGCCGGATATCGTGCTGTCCCGCGGCCGCGTGGTTGTAGAAGGCGATCAGTTTCGCGGCCGTGCCGGAGCAGGAGAATTCATCAAGCGGTCCACCTATAGTCAGCCCTAACCTCTTCGGCGGCACCCATTACCAGAAGGAGGAGGGGGAATGTTGTCCCGCGACCTTATTCTTTGGCAAGTGGACGTGCAGTGCGACTTCATGCTACCCGGCGGGAAGCTTTACGTCCCCGGCGCCGAGAAGTTACTGCCCACCATCCGGCGGCTTACCGATGCCGCGCGCCGGCATGGGGTCTTGCTGGTTACCCACGGCTGCTTCCACACACCTGACGATCCCGAGTTCCAGCAGTTTCCGCCCCACTGCCTGAAGGGCACGCCCGGAGCGGACTTCGTGCCGGAAGCCATGACCGACAAGTACATCCGCTTGGAGAACCGCCCGGAGACCAAGCTGCCCGAAGATCTCTCCCCCTATCAGCAGATCGTGCTTGAGAAACAGAGCCTCGATATATTCGAAAGTCGCCACGCCCATGCCCTGGTGGAGCGTCTGGGGAGAACGGCCGAGTTCGTGGTATTCGGGGTGGTCACTGAATACTGCGTGTGCCTGGCGGCGAAGGGCTTGCTGAAACGAAAACGACGCGTCGCCCTTGTCCGGGACGCCATCGCAACTCTCGACCCTGCCGGGGGGGAGAAGAGCCTCAGCGAACTCACCAACCTGGGAGCTCGCTTGGTGACCACCGACGAGGTCCTGGCCGCCATCTCCCACGCACCCGCCTGAACAGCCACCTTACAGCAGCATACCCGCAATCGATGCCGACATCAGATTCGCCATGGTGCCGGCCAGCATGGCACGCAGGCCCAGCCGGGAGAGTTCGCCTTTCTTGTTCGGCGCCAGCGCCCCGATGCCGCCGATCTGAATTCCAATTGAACTCAGGTTGGCGAATCCGCACAGGGCGAAGGTGGCGATGGTGAAGGAGCGCGGATTGAGCAGCGCCTTCTGTGGTCCCAGCTGAGAAAACGCCACCAGTTCGTTCAGAATCATGCGCGTGCCCAGCAGGCTGCCGATGGCCGGACAGTCCCGCCATGGAATGCCGATCACCCAGGCCACCGGAGCAAACAGCTTGCCGAAGATCTGCTGTAGACTCGAGGGAAACCACCACACGCCCAGGGCATTGTGGATTCCCCCTAGAATCGCGTTCGCCAGCGCAATCAGGGCCAGAAATGAGATCAGCATGGCCGCAATGTTCAATGCCAGGTGCAAGCCGTCGGTGGTGCCTCGCGCGATTGCCCCCAGCAGGTTTTCGCTGTGCTCGGTCTCCACTTCTTCCGCGCTCATCACGACTTTGCCCGCGGTCTTTGCCGCCTCGGTCTCCGGCACCAGCATCTTTGACACCAGGATGGTGCCGGGCGCGGTCATGATGACGGCGCTCAGCAGATGCTTGGGATCGATGCCAAAGGCGATATAAGCAGCCATGATTCCGCCCGACACGTGCGCCATGCCGCTGGTCATCACCGTCATCAGCTCGGACCGGGTCAGCTCAGGCAGGAACGGCCGGATGGTGAGGGGAGCCTCGGTCTGTCCCATGAAAATGCTGGCCGCCACGTTCAGGGACTCGGCGCCGCTCGCGCCCATCACCCGGGTCATCACCCAGGCCGCAATCCGAATGATGAACTGCATGATGCCGTAGTGATAGAGCACGGCAAAAAAAGCGGCGATGAAAATGATCGTCGGCAGCACTTGGAAGGCGAAGTAGAATCCCAGGTGCGACCCCTGCTGGCCCAGGTCGCCAAAGACGAACTGCGAGCCCGCGAATGCGTTAGCCAGCAGCCGGTTGACCGCGTCGCCCGCCCGCTGGAAAAGCTGTCGCCCGAGGTCGACGCGCAGCACGAAGATCGCGAAGACGATCTGCAGGCCCAACCCCCAGCCCACGGTTTTCAGGCGGATGGCACGGCGGTTGGTAGAAAAGGCATAGGCCAGGCCCAACATGGTCAGCAGACCGAGAATGCCCGTGAATCGTCCCATCTAGTGTTCCTCTTTGTGAATCACCCTATGAACCAGCGGTTTCTTCCGCGCGGGCGGTGCATCCGCGATGTCGTAGCTCTCCTCAAGCAGTTTCTTGGCTCGACCAGCCTGCGCCTCGGAATGACAATGGATCGTGACCAAGGGCTCGCCCGCCGATATCTGGTCCCCGACTTTCTTGTGCACCACCATGCCCACCGCCGGGTCGATTGAGTCCTCCTTCTTCTCTCGTCCCCCGCCCAAAATGACGCAGGCCGTGCCCACCTGTTCACACTGAATGGCCCTCACAAATCCCGCCCGAGGACTCGCCACGACAACCCGCTGCTTGGCGTGGGGTAGCCGTCTCGGATCATGAATCGTGCTGACGTCGCCTCCTTGCTGTTCCACCAGTTGCACGAACTTGGCAAACGCCTTGCCTGAAGCAAGCAGTGCTTCGGCCAATTTCCTCCCCTCCGGAACCGTCTTCGCAGCCCCGCCCCGTTGCAACATCCAGGCGGCAAGTTCGAGGCAAAGCTCCCGCAGGTCCGGCGGACCGCCCCCCTGCAACACCTGGATCGACTCCTCGACCTCGAGCGCGTTGCCCACCATGTGTCCCAGCGGTTCGTCCATGTTGGTGATTAGAGCGACCATTTGCTTACCCATGCGTTCGCCGGTTTCCACCATCAATTCCGCCAGGAAAATGGCGTCCTCTTCCCTCTTCATGAAGGCTCCGGAGCCGGTCTTCACATCGAGAACCAGCGCATCCGTGCCCTCGGCCAGCTTCTTGCTCATGATCGAGGCGCAGATCAGGAACGGACTCTCCACCGTCCCGGTCACATCGCGCAGCGCATACAGTTTGCGGTCGGCGGGAGCGATCTGCTCCGTCTGCCCGATCATCGAGCAGCCGCAGCCTGCGAGCACGCGGCGAAATTCAGGCACCGCTAAGTTGACCCGGAAGCCAGGAATCGATTCCAGCTTATCCAGCGTCCCCCCGGTGTGCCCCAACCCCCGGCCGCTGATCATGGGCACGTAGACTCCGCCGGCCGCTATTAGCGGAGCCAGCACCAGGGAGGTCTTGTCTCCGACACCACCGGTCGAGTGCTTATCGACCTTCGGGCCGGGAACCGAACTGAGATCCAGCACTTCTCCGGAGTACAGCATGGCATGCGTCAATGCCGCCGTTTCCTCGCGCGTCATCCCCCGCAGCACCACCGCCATCAGCCAGGCCGCCACCTGATAATCCGGTACATCGCCCCGGGTGTAGGCATTCACCAGGAATGCGATCTCGGCACTCGACAAGGCGCCGCCGTCCCGCTTCTTGCGGATGAGATCAACGACACGATACCTGCCTGGTGGATGCTCTGGCTGGCTCACTGGAAACGGAAGCCCTCTGGCAGAAGATGGGTGATCGGGCTCTTCTTCCAGCCTTTCTTTCCTCGGAAGAAGACCACGGCGTCCGGCCCGAATTCGTAGATCACCTGCCGGCACGCTCCGCAGGGCGAGCACGGAACCCCGTGATCATTGGTCACAGCGACCGCGACAACCTCTAACTTTGGCCCAATCTTGGCTACGGCGGAGAAAATTGCTGTCCGCTCGGCGCAGTTCGTCACTCCGTAAGACGCGTTCTCCACGTTGCATCCCGGAAACAGTTCGCCTGAGGAAGTCAGAATGGCCGCCCCCACTCGAAAGTTGGAATAGGGCGCATAGGCGTTCTTCATGGCTTGGCTCGCCGCTTGCAGCAAGCGTTCCCGCACCTCCGAAGAGAGAGCTTTTCTTGCCATACCGGTTCGGCGAAGCAGACAAGGGCGGCTATTGTACCCTCTCCGGCCGCCCGGGGGAACTGCCGCCTTGGCGGTAGAGGAGGAAAGCAGTTCAGTACATGATGGTCCGGGTAAGATGGTGCGGCCACCGCGTGGTGTGGTAGTGCGTCCAGAGGCGAGCGTCCACCTGGGGAATGAGGACTTGCGCGTCGGCTGGGCGAATTTTGTTGATTTCTTCCGTCAGCAAGGCCGTGGCGTAGATCGAGTGCGCTCGGATCTCCACTTCCTGAGGGCTGTCCCGGAGAATCATGTGTTGGGAATTGATGGTCTCCTCCAGTTCCGACGAATAGCTGGTCATGCCCAGCAGTCGTAGTGCCACGGGAACAATGTAGTCGGCGAAGGCCGTCATCTTGTCCAGGTCTTGCAGGGGGAATTTGCCTGACTTCCTCAAGCTGGTGTACAGGAACCAGACCCCCAGTTGCGGGAGCTTGAAGAACTTGATGGTGTGGCCGCGGTACGGGCTGATATCACGGAAGCGGGGAAACTCCAGTATCAGCCGATCCACCAGCCCATTGCCGTTGTCGTAAAGCTTCGCAGAACAGGATGGAATGAAGTTGCGGAAACGCCCGCCGAACTTCGTCACCAGCACTGTTCCCACCTGCCGCCAGATTTCCGTCTTCTCCTCCAGCATGGGCAGCTCAATGTTCCCCGCGAAAATCCTGGCCATCTCCGAGCGCGTCACTGCCGAGAGGAACCCACCGTCCAGCACTGGGATCCCGCTATCCAGGGCTCGCTTGATGCAGGCGAGAAGCGCATCGGAGTCGGACCAGGTCCGGCCGGCGTAGGCGACTTCAAACTTCACGTGGCGCGAAAAATCGGTGAACGCGGTGTCGATGCAACATGCGGTCAGAATGAAGTCAATCGTCTGATCTGCATCCCCGTCCCCGAGTCCAAGCGGCAGGACGTAATCCGGGATCGGCAGCTCTTCATAGGCCATCCAGCCGGCAACCTCGATAATCTTGTTTAGGTTCGTGTGGACATGGCACGAGTGCTCGATCACGGGTCGGATGCTGTCGAGTACGGGACTCGATGTCAACTTTGGCCAACGTGCGGCCGTCTCTGCTGTCATAGCAATGGTTCCGAGTCGGTCAGTGAAGGCGGCTGCCTCCGTTCTTGGCCAGACGGTTGGCTTCTTCTTGCTCTGCCCGGGCTTGCGCCGGACGGCTCGTCTGGGCATAGATCTCGGACATGACCTGGTGCGGCTCTGGCTCCTGAGGCTGCAGTTTCGCGGCCTCCTGAAGATAGCGCAAAGCATCCGGATATTGTCCGCCAGTCTGGCCTTTCTTCCCCAGCTTGAGCGCAGCCATGTAGAGAAGTCCTGCCGTTCCAGAATCTTCGGTATTGAGCTCGTGGGCATGGTGCAGTGCCTGGTACGCCGGCAGGTCTTCGCCCAACTCCATCAGGACCGCACCATAGAGGGCATTCAGCTGAAACAGGTCCGGCCAGCGCTTAAGGGCGCTCGCCAGAGGGCCACGCGCCTCGGCAAACTGATGGACGTGATAATAGGCCAGGGCGAGATTGTATTGTGTTTGCGGCGATTCGGGAGCCAGTTCCGCAGCCCGCTGCAAGGGCTTCAGGGCCGCCTCGACATCCCCGTGCTGGGCGTAAATGGTCCCCAACTCAGTCAGCGCGTTCGGATTGTCAGGATCATAGAGTTGTTCGCATACTGCCCGAGCTTCTTCCCGGGGACCGCGATCGAGCTTCTGCGCGCATTCCAGCCTGAGTTGGCTCCGCTCCGAGTCCCGCCGCCGCAACGCCTCTGAGCCGGCCATGGTCTGCTCGGCTTCCTCCTCGCGACCTTGCTTGCGGTAGACAATTCCGAGCTGGTACGGCATTCGCGAGTCGTTCGGATTGAGCCTGATGGCTTCCTTCAACCACTTTTCCGCCGACGGCAGGTCTGCCTGCTTCAGGTAAGCATACCCAAGGTAATAGGCTGTGTCGGGAAAGGGCGGCTTCTCCGCCGCCTGGTTCAGGTTGCGGATCGCACTGTCAAACTTGCCCTCGTCGATATCCAGCCGGCCCAGGTAGTAAAGGACATTGGGATGATCTCCCACCTCGCGACGCACGGTTTCAAACTCGCGGCGCGCCTCTTCTGCTTTATGCATCTCGAACAACGCTATCCCCAGCGGGAAGCGAGCTCTCTCAACCAGGTTCGAGTCGAGCTTTAGCGCAGCCCGGAACTCGCTGGCGGCAACTTCGTACCGATCCTGCCGCAGAGCATCGTAGCCCTTCCCCAGGTGGGCTTCCACAGTGTCCCTGGCTGGGGAGGACGCCATCGGCGCTGTCTGGCACACGGCCACACCCTGCCAAACGGCGAAAGCAGCCAGCATCGCCAGAAGGCCAAGTCGAATGTGTTGCTTGTGCATCGATGCACTTCGTGAGGAACAATTATAGCCAGCCTGGCTCGCCTGTCCCTGGCCAGAGCCTGCGAGAGCGGATCGCGGCATCAATCGGACGCATCACGGTCCTGATCGCACCCGGCTCCGCCGGCTCGCAGTTCCTCGACGATCTGCACCCCGGCGCTGGTTCCCACCAGCGCTGCCCCCGCTTCCAGCAGTTCCCGCACCTGCTGAGCCGTCTTGATGCCGCCCGAGGCTTTGACGCCGACGCGAGCCGGCGCCAGCCGGCGCAGAAAGCGGATTTGCTCGGGTGTGGCCACACCGACGGCACCGCTGCTGGCGTTCTTCAAGTATGCGGCACCTGCTTCCACGCTCAAGGCCACGGCACGCTCCCTTTGCTGAGGGTTCAACAGCGGCAGTTCCAGCATGATCTTCACCGGAATTCCCGTCGCTGCCTCGACTACCCCACGAATGTTCTCGAAATACTCTCTCTCCATGCCGGAAAGGAGGTATCCCAGGTTGGGCATGAGATCGATTTCCTGCGCGCCCTCCTGGACCAGGCGCCCGGCCTCGTATGCCTTGCCGGCACTGGTCATCGTGCCGTAGGGCAGATCAATAAACGAGACTACCCTGATCCCACTTCCCCGCAATGCGCTTGCGGTTCTCTTAACCCACACCGCAGGGATCATCGCCGCGTGAAAGCCGTACTTTTGGCAATCCGCGATGTGTTGCTCCCAGAGCGAGACAGTCAACTGGTTGGAAATGATCGTGGACTGGATACGACTGGCGAACTGTGCAACCTCATCCTGAATAGCCGGCGCCCTTGGTGGCGACTCGCTCACGTTGCCATGCCTTTCTTACCCGCACAAAATTGCAGGACCCCTTACCCCGCCGCGAGCCAGTCCGGCAGCACCAGCCCGCGTTCCCGGTAAAACTTCACCACCTCACCCCGGTGTGGCAAGGAAGGAATGACCCCCTCCTTCGTTACCGCCAAGCCGCCGCTGACCACGGCAAATTCCACCGCCGGCTTGAGTTCGGCTCCGCAGGCCAGGGCGGTCGCCAGCCCAGCATTGAACGCATCCCCGGCGCCGGTCGTATCCACCGCGGTCATCGGCGTGGCCGGAACGTGGGCCACGGAACCGCAGGTCGCCAACAGTGCTCCCTTCTCCCCCAGGGTCATCACGATCTGCCGCACGCCGCGACCCATCAGTTCCCGCGCAACCTTCTCCGGTTCCATGGCAACCTCCGGACTTTGCCCGATAAGCACCTTCGCCTCCGTTTCATTGGGTGTGAGTACATCCACGGATGCCAAAACAGATGGTGGCAACGGCCGCACGGGAGCGGGATTCAGAATTGTCGTCGCCCCGTACCGGCGTCCTTGCCTTAAAGCTGCCTCGGCCGCCGCGACCGGAATCTCGAGCTGGGTGAGAACCACCACGGCACTGCGCAGGGCGCCGTCGCTCCGCTCCACGTCGGCTGCGCTCAGCAACTCGTTCGCACCCGCATCCAGGACAATGCAATTTCTCCCGGTCGCGGCTTCCACCATGATGAAACCCACTCCGGTGGGAGCCCTGTCCGTTTGCTGGACGTGGCTGACATCGATGCCTTCTTCGCGATAGAGGCCAAGCGCCATCGTGCCGAAACTGTCCGTGCCAATCTTGGCGACCAAGCTGACCTTGGCTCCGAGCCGGGCGCAGCCCACCGCCTGGTTGGAACCTTTGCCTCCGTAGTCGACCCGATAGCCCGATCCCAGCAGCGTCTCGCCCGTGCTGGGCAGCGACTGGACCTTCATCGTCAGGCCGGTGGCGTAGCTGCCTACGACTGCAATCCGAGGTGCGCTCAACGGCAGGCCCTCCCGCTCGATGCCGGAACGGTCAGGCTATCACACGGCGCTGGGTGCACTCTCTCTTCCGCCGCTCTGCCCGCGCCACCTTTGCTATCCTGCTGGAATGCCGCGCGCCTTCCTAATCGATACGGATACTGCGTCGGATGACGCTGTCGCTCTAATCATGGCTCTGCGCGCTCCCGAGGTGCGTGTCGTTGCGATCACCACGGTTGCGGGCAACGTCGAGGTCCAACAGTCCACGCGCAACGCTCTGTACACGGTCGAGCTCTGCGGTGCAACCGTCCCGGTCTTTGCCGGCGTGGAAAAACCTTTGCTGCGCACCTATCAGAACGCGACCTGGTTTCACGGACGTGACGGGCTGGGAGATCACGGCTATCCCGCACCTCGTCGCCCACCGGAACGACTGCATGCGGTCGACGCCATCATCGAGGCGGTCCAAGCCAATCCCGGACTGGAAATCGTCACCCTCGCCCCGCTCACCAATATCGCTCTGGCTCTGGCCAAACGGCCGGACATCGCGGCGAAGGTGGGCCGTTGCGTCATCATGGGTGGCGCTCCGTGCTGCGAAGGCAACGTGACGCCGGCGGCGGAGTACAACATCTGGGTTGATCCAGAAGCCGCCCGCATCGTCATGCGCAGCGGCCTGCCCGTCGAACTCGTGGGCTGGCATCTCTGCCGGGGTGAGGCCGTTCTGGGGGAGGATGACATCGCGCGCATTGAGAACCTTAACAACCGAATCGGCCACTTCGCCATCGAGTGCAACAGCCACGCTCGAAAAGCATACAAAGTGCAGACCGGGGAGGATGGCATCTCGCTGCCCGATCCGGTGGCAATGTGTCTTGCGCTCGATCCTACAGTCGGCACTTGCTGGAGCGAACACTACGTGGACGTGGAAACCGACAGTGAATTGACGCGGGGCATGACGGTTGTCGATCGCCTGAATGTGACGGACGACGACCGCAACCGCAGCCTCTGGGCTCCGGTCCTGTCCAGCCGGCGCAAGGCTAAAGTCTGCTGGAAGATTGATACGAAGCGCTGGAAGCAAGCGCTCTTTGCCGCACTCCAGGCGTGAAGGCCATCCCTGAACCTTGACCGGCTCTGGGGCGGATGCTACAAGCTACCTTATACAAGGCCTTGGGTAGGACATGGCCTTCACCGGCTGCGTGAAAGGTCTGGGTTTGGTGGGGCAACGCTGCAGCGCTAGATTGGGTGACTTTGTTTTCGAGCCTCTGAGGTCGCCAGAACGCATTTTCCCGCAGCCCCTTCAGCCGTGTTGCTTCGGCCCAAAACACATGGGCTTCAGCCCCTGGGGGAGCCCACAGTGCACCTTCTTGGTTCATCATGGATTGGCTTCTGAATTGTGATTCCGCACCAGTGAAGATCCGGGAGGCACTGCTCTGAGTCGGCCTAAGGGGTGTCATTTCATCGATCTCCGCCGACGCAATTTTCTGATCCGCTGTTGCCGCGGCGCCTCAGCGGCGATGCTTTCCCCGAGCCTGGGTGGACTCACATTCCCCAATCCCGCTCGCTCAGTCCCCGCCGATGTTTCCGCAGAGACCGAGTTCCAGCTTCATCCTCACTACCGAACTCCCAGCCCGCTCGATACCACACTGCTCAAGGTGCAAGCAGGGCTCGATGACTTCATCTCGGAGAAATACGCCGACCAGGTCTCCGCGATCCTGGCAGAATGGACGTCCAGCCTCCTCGAATCTCCACCCGACCTAAAGGCGATCGAAAATGCCCTCGCTCCCAATGTTCTGACCGCTTCGCTCCAACCCTCCGAGTCTAGCCTGGTGCGCGCAGGGCCGACCTTGGAAGTCCGTCGGAACCAGTTCAGCAGCCAGGCTTCTCTGGACCGCGATGCATTTCTCCGCGAACTGCGTTCCGCCATCAGCGTATACACCGCGATCCTGACTGCGGAATTCCAGGTGACCAGAATCGACCTGGATTCGGCGTCCGCGCCAGCACCACACCTTCCGAAGGAACTTCGGACTCTCGTCCGCTACGAATTGGTGGGCACAGGCCGAAATTTCCACCGTGAGCAACGCGTAGGCTATTGGAACTTGGCCTGGGAACCGACGCCTTCCGGACACTGGCTTGTGCGGAAGTGGCGGGGACTGGAGGAGACGGCGAGCCGTTCGGCCAGCCCGTTCTATGTGGACATCACCGCTCGAGCTTTGAGCAGCAACCCGTCCTATGCCTCGCAACTGCTTCACGGAACCGATTACTGGCGCACTATTCTCGATGGTGCGTGCGGCATCGACATCTACGGGCATAACGGGGTCAGCGTCGGAGATATCGACAACGACGGCTTCGACGACTTTTACGTCTGTCAGCCTTCCGGTCTTCCCAACCGGCTCTATCGCAACCGTGGCGATGGCGCCTTCGACGACATCACCGAAGCGGCCGGCGTCGGCGTTCTCGAAAATTCGGCCTGTGCGCTCTTCATCGACGTTGACAACGACGGCCTCCAAGACCTGATCGTGGTGTGCGCCGGCGGGCCGCTTCTGTTCTTGAATCAGGGTGCAGGCAAGTTTCGGCAGAAGCCCGATGCCTTCCATTTCGCGGCGCCACCTCAGGGAACCTTTACGGGGGCAGCGGCCGCTGATTACGACCGTGACGGCTGGCTGGACATCTATTTTTGCCTCTACACCTATTACCAGGGCACCGGCCAGTACAAATACCCCTCCCCTTACGTTCACGCCGAAAATGGCCCGCCCAACTTCATGATGCGCAACCACCGGGACGGCACCTTCCGCGATGTTACCCAGGAATCCGGCCTGAACCAGAACAACACCCGCTACAGCTTCTGTTGCGGGTGGAGCGATTACAACCACGACGGCTGGCCCGACCTTTACGTGGTGAACGACTTCGGCCGGAAGAATCTTTACCGCAACAACGGCGACGGCACGTTTACCGACATTGCCGCGCAGGTTGGAGCCGAAGACGTCGGGGCCGGCATGGGCGTCTGCTGGTTCGATTACGACAATGATGGTGCCCAGGATCTGTACGTCGCGAATATGTGGACCGCTGCCGGCGAGCGCATCACCGCGCAGGATAGCTTCAAGAAGAATGCGCCGGAGGACGTGCGGGCTCTGTACCGCAAACACGCCATGGGCAATTCCCTCCTGCGCAACCTCGGAAAAACTTTCCAGGATGCAACCGCTGCCTCGGGTACCGGAATCGGACGCTGGTCCTGGTCCAGTGATGCGTGGGACTTCGACCATGACGGCTTCCCCGACCTGTACATCGCCAACGGCATGATTTCCGGCCCTGTGCGTGAGGACCTGAACAGCTTCTTCTGGCGACAGGTGGTGGCGCGCTCGCCCGACGCGGCCAAGGACTCGCATGACTACGAGCAGGGCTGGACTGCGATAAACGAGCTCATTCGCGCCGACGGTAGCTGGAGCGGTTACGAGAGAAACTTGCTCTATGCCAACAACCGCAACGGGACCTTTTCCGACGTGTCCGGCGCGGTCGGTCTCGACTGGCTCCAGGATGGACGAGCATTCGCCCTCGCCGACTTCGATCACGATGGGCGGCTCGAAGTCTTCCTCAAGAACCGTAATGGTCCGCAGCTGCGGGTATTGAAAAACGTCGCGGAAAATCTGCCGCCATCGATCTCGTTCCGCCTTCGTGGCAGCAAGAGCAATCGCGATGCCATCGGCGCCGTGATCTCCCTGCAAACCAAATCCGGTCTCCAGACCCGTACGCTCCAAGCCGGATCCGGGTTCCTCTCCCAGCACAGCCAGGAGATCTTCTTCGGCCTGGGCGAGAGCAGGGAACCAGTGCGGGCAACTATTCGCTGGCCCAGCGGGCTCGTGCAACAGCTTCACGATCTGCCCATCAACCACAGGATCTGGGTCACTGAGGGCTCCGATACCTCTCGCATCGAACCCTTCCACTTGCAAACGGCGAGGCAGACTCCGATTGCCGCAACCCAGTTCCCGGACGCCGATGCTCTTCCCGTCGACAGTGAAACCTGGTTGCTTGCGCCCGTTGCGGCTCCGGACTTTTCCCTCCCCGACCTAGCCGGGCGGAGCTGGACGCTCTCCGCACTTCATGAGAAACCCTTGCTGCTGCATCTCTGGACCAGCCGTTCTGCTTTCTGTTTGGAGGAACTGGCCGCTCTCGACCGGTGGCAAGATAAGGCGGCCGAGCAGGGCCTGCAGCTGATGACAGTAAACCTTGACGAGAATGCCGGCCTCGAGAGTCTTCGTGCCCTGGCTCGGGAGCATGGTGTGTCAGCGCCGATCCTGGTGGGATCGGACGACGTGGCCGGCATCTACAACATCCTCTACAGGTACCTTTTCGACCGACACCGTGACCTTGCCCTTCCAACATCGTTTCTGATCAGCGAAGGGGGGGAAATCGTCAAGGTCTACCAGGGCAGGCTGAACCGGGAGCACGTCGCCGCCGACAGCCGGCACATTCCGCGAACCGCCGCCGAACGCCTGGCTGTGGCCCTTCCCTTCCCCGGCACGACCCGAACGACCGAGTTCGAACGCAATTACCTCTCCTACGGCTCGGTATTCTTCCAGCGTGGCTATTATGAGCAAGCGAAATTGTGGTTTCGGATTGCTCTGCGGGAGGACCCGTCAAGCGCCGAGGCGCTGTACGGGCTGGGCAGCGTCTACCTCAACCAGCACAAGAATGCGGAGGCGCGGGATTGCTTTCAGCGGGCGACCAAGTTGCGTGCCAGCTATCCCGATACCGTGGCCAACGCCTGGAACAATCTTGGTCTGCTTACCGCCCGAGAAGGCCGAGCCGAGGAAGCGCTCGGACTCTTTGAGGAGGCGCTCCGCCTCAGTCCGGATGACACCATCGCCCTCGACAACCTGGGCAACGCCCACCGGCAGCGGAAGCAATGGGACGAGGCCCGCAAGGCGTTTGCGCGCGCGCTCGAGGTCGACTCCACCGATCCGGAGGCCAACTATGGCCTGGCCATGGTCTATGCGCAAACCAACGACACCGAGCACGCCTACCAGTATCTGCAGAATGCCCTCAGGTATCGCCCCGTTTATCCCGAGGCGCTGAACAACCTGGGCATCCTTTATCTGCGCACCCAGCGGCGCGACCAGGCGGTAGCGACGTTCGAAGAATGCATCCGGGTAGCGCCGGCGTTCGATCAGGCCTACTTGAACCTCGCCAAGGTATACGCGATCGAAGGCGATCCTGTGCAAGCACGCACCATCCTGCTGGAATTGCTGAAGCAGCATCCCGATCATCCCCAGGCCCAGAAGGCGCTCGCCGACCTTCCTCAGTAGTGCCGTCAGGTCGGAGCAGGCAAATCCTTCGGCTGACAGCTGATCGCTGCCCGCCTCTAATACTCCGCCAACTCTTTCATCCCCCGAAAAAGATCATTCATTTGCGGCAGAATGGCGTCTTCGAGGATGGGCTGGTAGGCGATGTAGGTGTCCATGGCGGCAACGCGGCGGACAGGGGCGTCGAGTTGAGGGAAAAGTTGGTCGGCGATGCGGGCGGCGATCTCGGCACCGTAGCCCCAGCTGAGGGAGTCTTCGTAGGCGACCAGTGCGCGGTTGGTCTTCGAGACCGAGGCCGCGATGGTCTCCCAGTCGAAGGGGTTGAGCGTGCGCAGGTCGACGATCTCGACCCTCACGCCGTGGTCGCGCTCGAGTTTCTGTGCGGCTTGCATGGCGCGAGGGACAACCGCGCCGTAGGTGATCACGGTGAGGTCGCTGCCGGTCTGGACGACGCGGGCTTGGCCGAAGGGGATCATGTACTCGGGGCCGGGATAGTGCGAGCGCCCGTAGGTCTCGCGGTAGAGGCGTTTGTGCTCCAGGAAGAGCACAGGATCGTCGCAGCGGATGGCGGTCCGGAGCAGGCCGGCGGCATCGAGCGCGTTCGAGGGGAAGACGACACGCAGCCCGGGAATATGGGTGAAGATGCTCTCGCCGCACTGCGAGTGGTAGAGTGCCCCACCCGTGAGATAGCCGCCGATGGCCACGCGGATCACGAGCGGCGACGAGAACGCGTTGTTCGAACGCCAGCGGATTACCGGGAGTTCATCGCGCAACTGCATCATGGCGGGCCAGATGTAGTCGAAGAACTGGATTTCGACAACCGGCTTCAGGCCGCGCGTGGCCATGCCGGTGGCTCGGCCGACAATGTTGGCTTCGGCGATCGGCGAATTGAAGACCCGGTCGGAGCCGAACGCCATCTGCAAACCGGCGGTGAGCTTGAAGACTCCTCCCTTCCCTTTGACCAGTTTTTTCTTCAGGTAGTCCTCGCGGCTGGCGTCCGCCACGTCTTCGCCAAAGACGATGATGCGCTCGTCGCGCTTCATCTCATCTTTCAGGGTGGCGTTGATGAGTTCAGCCATGGTCTTGGGCAGAGGAGGGGAGGGCTTCTTGCCGTCGCCGGCGGGAGCCTCGACAACCTGGGGGAAAAAGGGCTGAGTTTCGAACTGCGCGGAGGTGGGATCGAGGTCCGGCGAGTATACGAAGCGCGTGATCGTCTCGGGCGTGGGGAATGCGGCCTCGAGTGCCCGGTCGACTGCGGACTGCAGCTCGTCTTCAACTTGCTTTTCCAGCTTGTTGATGGCCTTCTCGTCGAGGATGGCTTCGCGGATGAGGAACATCTGCATGCAGGTGATGGGGTCGCGGGCGGTATCGCGCTGGCGTTCCAGGTCGGGGCGGTAGAGACGTTCGTCGTCGGAGAGCGAGTGCGAGTAGGGCCGGATGACGTGCGCGTGCACGAAGGCCGGGCCCTTGCGGGCGCGGCAGTAATCCACCGCACGCTTCATGGCGGCGTAGCTCAGGACGGGATCGGTACCGTCAATTTCTTCGAAGTGGAAGTTGGGGAAGCCCGCCACCAGGCGGGAGATGTTGCCACCGGCAGTCTGGACTTCAACCGGCACCGAGATAGCGTATTCGTTGTCTTCGACGACGAAGACGATGGGAAGCTTTTTGTTGGCCGCCGTATTGAGGGCCTCCCAGAATTCGCCTTCGCTGGTAGTGCCATCGCCCAGCGAGACATAAGTCACTTCGTCGTCACAGAAGGTCACGTCCTTGAACTGGCGGTAGTCGCCGCTGACTTTCCGCGTGGCATGCGGATGGTTGCGCAGGTAAACCCCGGCCTCGGCACAGCCTACCGCTTGCAGGATTTGCGAACCCGTGGGCGAAGACTGGGTAACCACATTGAGACGCTTGTAAGCCCAGTGCGAGGGCATCTGGCGACCGCCGGAACTGGGATCGTCGGCGGCGCCGACGGCCTGAAGCAGCATCTCCCAGGGCGTGGCGCCAAGCGCCAGGACCAAAGCGCGATCCCGATAGTAGGGGTAAAACCAATCGTAGCCGGGCTTCAGCACCAAGCCGGCGGCAGCGCCAATCGCCTCATGTCCAGCACCTGAGATCTGGAAGAAGATCTTCTGCTGACGCTTGAGCAGGATTTCCCGGTCGTCGACACGCCGGGAGGTGTACATGATGCGGTATGTCTGAATTAGCTGCTCGCAGGTGAGGCCCTGGTAGGTAGCTTGTGCAGCCGGCAGCTTGGGGTCAGTCTTCGTCGTAACCATTCAGTAACCCTACGGCTCCGACTGCATTGTAAATCAGTTCCCGCTTGCCGTTCCTCAGTTCTCAGAGCGTGCTACCGACTGGTCGGGGAGGCGCCGCGAGCTCCGACACCCCTTTGCGCAAGGGGAGGACCGCAGCAACGACACCGATCGCTCCACCGGGTGAGGAGCGTACCGGCTCCAGGCTGCGGACGAAGGGCAAATTGCGTGAAATGGAGCGTCCGTGGGTGTGGCTGAGCAGGTGACTGCCGAGGGCTGACAGCTGACTTCCGGATGCTATTCTGGAAAAATGATCCGAGTGCGGCGGCGGTTTGATCCCGCGGCCATCAAGCTGCTCATCTTCGACTTGGACGGGACGCTGATTGATTCACGCCTGGACCTGATTCATTCCGTCAACGCCATGCTGTGGCACCTCGGGCGGCCCGAACTGCCCGGGGAAGTGATCGCAAACTATGTGGGGGATGGCGCGCCCATGCTGGTGCGGCGGGCCCTGGGGGATCCGGAAGACGAGATGTTCGTGAAGCAGGCTCTGGACTATTTTCTGGCTTACTACCGCGAGCACAAACTGGATAACACCCAAGTGTACGAGGGGATTCCCAAGGTGCTGGCGGCGATCCGGTACGGGCTGAACGGGGCGTCCCGGCAGATGGCGGTGCTGTCGAACAAGCCCGTGAATCCCTCGCGGGCCATCATCGAGGCGCTGGGGCTGGCGCCGTATTTTGTCAGCGTTTACGGAGGCAATAGCTTTCCTACCAAAAAGCCCGATCCCCTGGGAGCCAGAAAACTCCTGGAGGAAACCGGGTGTAGGCCCGCGGAGACGGTGATGGTTGGAGATTCGTCGAATGACGTGCTGACGGGGCGAAACGCTGGGTTGTGGACCTGCGGCGTCCTCTACGGGTTCGCTCCCCATACTCTAGACATGACGCCTCCGGATGTGGTGGTGGATAGGCCGGAGGAGTTGGAAACGCTGTTCAGGATTTAGCCAGTAGCCTATTCGGTAAGTCGTTTGGGCAGGCGCGGCTTATCAGCCGGTTCGGTTGAGCAGCATGAGCACGCGTCCACTCCGCGCAGTCCTGCCATCAGTCCGGCAGCTCCGGGTGGACCAGCGTTGCGGTTCTGCGTTCATGAGTTTCGTTTTGAATGGGGGTTCCAGCACCGGGGGAGCTAGCCGTTACTCCTTTGGTTCAATCTTGGATGTTTATTGTAGTTCGCTGCTGGTGGCCAGAGTGGGCACCGCAGTTTTAGGCTGCACACACACGATGAACAAGGAGACCATCGGGTTCACGCCCCGCGAACTGCGCAAACTGCGCAGTTTGAGAGATCCGCATGGCATCCAGCGGTATCTCGATGATATGCCTTACCACCTGGCCGATACGGCGTGGTCGCCGCGCCGGGTGCTGGCGGAGAACACCTCGCATTGTTTCGAGGGAGCGATCTTCGGAGCGGCGGCGCTGCGGGTGAACGGCTTCCCTCCTTTGATTTTGGATCTTGAGGCTGACCGCGACACGGACCACGTGCTGGCTATCTACCGGGTCGAAGGGCACTGGGGAGCGGTTGCGAAGTCGAACTACACGGGATGCCGCTTCCGCGAACCCGTCTACCGGACGATACGGGAGTTGGCGCTGAGCTACTTCAATATCTACTTCAACCTGCGTAAGGAGCGGACACTGCGCCGCTACTCACGTCCGGTCAGCCTGGCGCGATTTGACCAGCTCGAGTGGATGACGACCGCAAAGCCTATCTGGTTCATCGTGTACTACTTGCTGGAAATCCCGCATTACAGGCTGTTCGACGGGCGCATCGCGAGCCGGCTGCACTGCGTCGATGAGCGTATCTACCGGGCGGAGACGCTGGGAAAAGCGTATAAGAACAGGCGCTAGTCGTCCGTCCTCGTAAACGAGCTGCTGGCACTTCGCGTTTAGAAGCTAATCTGGCTCTGTGTACATCGCCGGCATCTTGTGTCGCCAGGGCATCGCCGTGCTGCAGCCCCGCCCATATCCCTCTCGGATGCCAGCCCGACTTGAGTCAACTGTCAGCAACCTACGGGCTGGCAGGATGTCGCTAAGCGATTTTGAACAGGGCACGGCGTCAGCCCCTGTGGGCATAGGCGATTTACTCTCCCGGTTCATTCTGCGATAGCTGCGTCGTAACAGACCTGCCAACAGAGCCCGGCCCCTGCCTATTTCCGGCGCCTGATGTCGGGGATCGGAGGCCAGAGCGCGGTTTCAGGCAGTGGTCTCTCCAGGGACTGGTGCCGACGTATTCAGCAGGATGGTGAGAACGCTGGTGCTCGGGAGAGGGAAAGGCCGCTGTAGTTACGATCGATCGGAATGGAATCCTGAAATGTCAGAGAATGGCAAAAATCTTCTGAAGACAAGGCTCGAGGACGACGGCCAAAGAGAAAAATCGCGATCCGGAGCCATCGGGGTATCTTAGGCAAAGTTAACGGATCCGGAGGGGAAGGGTTGAAGAAGGGGGCCGTTGCTTGCTTGCGCACGGGCGGTTGGGAACGGCGTGGAACAACTTACACGCTGGAAACGTAGTCCAAAGCATATGGGCATGCGAGCGAGGCCTTGGGTCTGGGCGCTGCTGGTCAGCTGGGCTCTGGGCTTCGGGCAGGCTCGGCAGCGCGAGACGTTGCCCTCTGCGGCAAGCCGGCAGGGGCAGAGCGCAGCGCCAGGGGTGGCGGGCGAGGCCGGCAGGAGTCCAGCCACCGGGCCGAAATCCACGCTTTCCGCCGATCAGATCAAGGATCTTGTCCGTTTGGCCGCGGAGAAGGACATCGAGAATGACAAAAAGCAGCGGGATTACACCTACATCGAGCGGGAGGAGGAACACAAGCTGAACGGCAAGGGCCAGGTCACGTCCACCGAGGTGAAGACGTACGAGATCATGGAAATCGATGGCGAAGGGGTGCGGCGCCTGATCGCCAAGAACGATCAGCCCCTCTCCGCCAAGGATGCCGCCAAGGAGGAGGCAAAGATCCAGAAGATCATCGACAAGCGCAAGAACGAATCCGAGTCGGATCGCGATAAGCGGTTGAAGCGGGAGGAAAAAGAGCGGGAGCAGGGACGACAGTTCGTGAAGGAAGTGGCGGAGGCTTACAACTTCACTCTGGCTGGCGTGGAGGATCTGGCGGGGCGCGAAACCTATGCCATTGACGCCGAGCCGCGTCCGGGGTACGAACCTCACCAGAAGGAAGCGAAATTGCTGCCCAAGTTCCGCTTCCGGGTGTGGATCGACAAGGCGGAGAGCCAGTGGGTCAAGCTGGATGCGGAGTGCATCGACACGGTTTCGATCGGTCTGTTTCTGGCGCGGATCCACAAGGGATCGCGTGTTCTGATCCAGGCGACCCGGGTTAACGATGAGGTCTGGCTGCCTCAGCACATTGCCGTGCACGTGGACGGGCGATTGGCATTACTGAAGGGGTTCAGCTTCGATGCCGACCTCACCTACAAGGACTACAAGAAGTTTCGTGCGACGACGCGGATCCTAGGCATAGGGAAAACCAAGTAAGTTGTCATTCATGGCCGGTTGTTGATGCAGATTGCCTCCACGGCGTTTTTCTCCGCGCGGTATAATAAAAAGATTTCGAGTCAGCCGCATGGGATTCTGTAGCGGCCGCGCGGACCGTGGGCGATTGATGACTGCGGGCTGACGCCTGAGAGGTGACAGCGATAGCGAGAGCTGGCTCCTATGGATTTCCGACTTGTCAGTGCTTACAAACCGCGGGGCGACCAGGGCAAGGCCATCGACGCCCTGGCGCGGGGATTGCGGGACCGGGAGGAGCACCAGGTTCTGCTGGGGGTGACCGGGTCGGGCAAGACCTACACCATGGCAAAAGTGATTGAGACGGTGAACCGTCCCACTTTGGTCATGGCGCATAACAAGACCCTGGCCGCACAGCTCTACCACGAGTTCAAGAGTTTCTTTCCCCACAACGCAGTAGAGTACTTCGTATCGTATTACGACTATTACCAGCCGGAAGCCTACGTTCCGGCGGCGGATCTGTACATCGAGAAGGAAGCCACCATCAACGACGAATTGGACAAGCTGCGGCTGTCCGCGACCAAGTCGCTGTTCGAGCGGCGCGACGTGCTGATTGTGGCCTCGGTGAGCTGCATCTACGGCTTGGGCTCGCCCGAAGCGTATTACGGGATGCTCCTCTTCCTGGAGAAGGGGCAGAAGGTCCAGCGTCAGGACATCACGCGCAATCTCGTGGAGATTCTGTACGAACGCACCGACGGAGAGTTTCGCCGCGGGACATTCCGAGTGCGCGGGGACGTGATTGAGGTCTTCCCCACCTACGACGACATGGCCTACCGCATCGAGTTGTTCGGGGACGAGGTGGAATCACTGGCGCAGATCGATCCTCTGTTCGGCACGGTGAGACAGAAGTACATGCGTTTGCCGATTTATCCCAAGACACACTACGTGATGAAAGAAGAGACCAGGGATTCAGCGGTAGAGTCCATCCGGAAGGAACTGGCGTGGTGGGAGGTGGAACTGGAGAAGCAGGGACGGCTGGTGGAGTCACAGCGCGTGCACCAGCGCACGATGTTTGACCTCGAGATGATCAAGTCTGTGGGCTACTGCCACGGGATCGAGAACTATTCCCGACACTTTACCGGACGCTTGCCGGGGGAGCCTCCGCCAACGCTGCTGGATTATTTCCCGCGGGACTACGTGATGTTCGTCGACGAGTCGCACCAGACGGTGCCACAGCTGCGCGGGATGTACCACGGCGACCGCTCGCGCAAGGAAGTGCTGGTGGAGTATGGGTTCCGCCTGCCCTCCGCGCTGGACAACCGGCCGCTGACGTTTGAGGAGTTCGAGCACCGCATGAACCAGATGATTTACGTCTCCGCGACGCCGGGGCCTTACGAACTGACCAAGTCGGCGGGTGTCGTGGTCGAGCAGATCATCCGGCCGACCGGGCTTATCGATCCCCCGGTGGAGGTGCGGCCGGTGAAGGGGCAAATCGACGACCTGCTGCACGAGATCCGGCAGCGGGCGGGGCGACGGGAGCGGGTGCTGGTCACGACTCTCACCAAGCGCATGGCCGAGGACCTGGCTGAGTATTACAGCGAAGTAGGCGTGAGGTGCCGTTACATGCACTCCGAGATCGAGACGCTGGAGCGAGTAAGGATCCTGCGCGACCTGCGCAAGGGTGAATTCGATGTGCTGATCGGAATCAACCTGCTGCGGGAAGGGCTGGACCTGCCGGAAGTCTCCCTGGTGGCGATTCTGGATGCGGACAAGGAGGGTTTCCTGCGCTCGAGCGGATCGCTGATCCAGACCGTCGGGCGGTGTGCCCGAAACCTCAACGGGCGCGCCATCCTGTATGCCGACCGGATGACGGATTCCATGAAGCGGGCGATGGATGAGACCAATCGGCGGCGGGCGATCCAGCAGGCTTACAACGAAGAGAACGGCATCACCCCGGAGTCGATCGTGCGGCCGGTGGACATGTCTCTGGCCTCGATCGTATCGGCCGACTACACCGACCTGGCCGCGGAAACGGCGGAAGGCATTCCGGAGTTCAAGTCCCAGGAAGAACTGGATGCCTACATCACGAAGCTGGAGAACGACATGCGGGAAGCAGCCAAACGCTTCGAATTTGAGGCCGCAGCCAAGTTGCGGGACACCATCAAGGAGCTGCGAACCAAAGAGTTCTTGATCGCGTGAAACGTGGCTCACCGCAATTCCTGCACACCAAAGTCGAATTCTCAACCACGCATAGATCCAGCGCACGAAGGCGTTTGTAGGCGAGGCCTTGGTCAATGTCGTTCGGGAGCCTTCGTGCCCTTTCGCTTTTGTCTCCTCACCTTAAGGGCGGAGGTTCTTCTTCCGGGCAAAGGCGCCGCGGACAAAGGTGGAAGAAAGATTGGTGCTCTGATCCCCTGCAGGTTACGGCCAATGCACCGTCGTCGGTGGCGCACCCGGCGTCCCGCCCGGCCAGATAAACAGAACACTCGTGCTTCCACCCTATGAATCCTCTCACCGTTTGCAGAATCATCGCTTGTGCCTGGCGCCCCATTCCTAGGGTGAGTCAATTCTGTCCAGCACGATGTTTATTTGAATCCCTCCAAATCGTTTCATGGAGCGTTGTTTTTTCTTTGACCCTCACGCCAGGTTGGGATATGTTGCGCACCATTGTGCACGCCTGCGTGGGGTGGGTCATGCGTCGTGGGTTGGGGTTGGGGCTGTCGCTACTGCTGCTGAGCGTTCTCCATCAAGCCGCGGACACGCATCCGGTTTTCGATCACGCCCCCAAAACGTCTCGCGATTTTGCCGCCCTGCTGCAGAAGGCGCAGCACGGAGACGGAGACGCGCAATTCCATGTTGGTTTGGCTTACGAAGCCGGGACCGGCGTGGAGCAGAATTACGCCGAGGCTGTGCGCTGGTACCGCCAGGCGGCCGACCATGGTAACTCCTCCGCGCAAAATAATTTGGGGGCCATGTACGGACGCGGCCTTGGCGTGGCGCGGAGCGACAGCGAGGCCATGCGGTGCTATCTGCGGGCGGCGAGTGACGGGCACCCCGCAGCGCAGAACAACCTAGGCACCATGTTCGCGACCGGGCAGGGAGTGAAGAGCAGCGATGAAGATGCATTGTTCTGGTATCGCCGAGCGGCGAAACAGCATTACGCCCCGGCGGAAGCGAACTTGGGAGGAATGTACCTGACCGGGAGTGGCGTGGCGGCGGACCCCGCTCAGGCCGTACGCTGGTACGAAGAGGCCTCCCGGCACAACTATGCGCCAGCCGCGGTGAGACTCGGCTTCGTGTATATGCGCGGGGATGGGGTTGCAAGGGATGACCGGGAAGCGCTGAAGTGGTTCCGCAAGGCGGCCGAGCACGGCTCCGCGGCGGGCGAGCATCAACTGGGTCAGGCCTACCAGTTTGGCCGCGGAGTCACGCCGGACTACCAGACGGCAATGAGATGGTATCAAGCGGCCGCCGACCACGGTCTGGCCGATGCCCGCAGGAGTCTGGAGGCGCTGGCGGCCAAATTGAATGGAGAAGCGCACGCCGCGGATTCAGCCGCGCAGTCTCCAGCGAATGCCAGCGAGCAGGAGAATGTGCCCGGAGCCGTACCGCGCCGTTAACCTCCCCACGCGGCGGCGACAATCTCCCCAGCCTGAGTCTCTCTTTGTCAGAGTGTTTCCCTATCGGGTTCCAGGCCTTGTCGGCCAAGTAGGCAAACGCGTACCCAAGGAGCGGGCAAGAGATTCTTCTGGAATTCCCCAACCGGAACTTATTCAACAAGATTGGAGGCCGGGAGATCTGTGCAGTAAAGGGGCAATCGGGTTGGCGGAGAACCATCGCGGAGGTGCGCTTCACTCAAGGAGGCACAGCATGACTCGCCCTCCGCTGTAGCGCGGGCGCCTCAGGGGCGGGGTGCGGGGGCGGGCCCGGGGGGAAGAATCTCCGGTTCCCCGGCACGAGCCTGCTGGTAGGTAACGTAGAAGACGGCGGCGCTCCAGGTGGGGAACAAATCGAAACCCGGCATGAGCTCAGCAATTAGAGAAGGCAGGAAGGCCCAGTGCCAGCCCAGCAGACGAATGAGAACAGCGGCGGTAACGACATCCAGAACCGAGTCCGCCGGAGAGAAACCACCCGGGGCGAACAGCGGAAGCGCGGCGATCTGAATCGCATCCGCGGCAATCGCTACGAGCCAGGCCAGCCGGTGCTGGGGGTTCTTGAGCGTTTTCCACAGATCGCGAATTCGTACCAACAGCACCTCCTCCCCACTAGATGAGAATAGCGCGGTTGGAGTTGCTGGAAAAGATGGTTGTGGTCGGTCCTCAGTCGTTGGGGGGTCACCGTGGCACTGACGCCCGCGGCACAGCCGGCGAGATGCACAGCGCGAAGCCGCCAACGCCCTGGAAACTCCGATCAACTGTAGGCCCGATCGACCGCGAAGACCTCGCGTATCTGGGGCGCCCGGCCGCGGCAACACCCTTGCTTTCCCTAGAAGCTCTTTCCCACACGAGCAGCGGCCGCCAGGGTCTTGCGGTAAAGGGTGTACTGGTCGCAGGCCTGGGGTTGGAAGTTGACGTCAATGGCCGGCAGCTTCTCTCCCTGGCCCAGCAGCAGGTAGCCGCCGGGCTCAAGATAGAGATGCAGACGCTGGACCAGCGCGAGGCGCTGGGCGGCAGAGAAATGGGGCAGAACATCCATGCAGAAGATGCAGTCGAAACGGCCAAGATGAATCGCGCGCCTCAGGTTGCACTGGGTGAAGGTCACGAGGTTGCGCAAGCGCGGTTTGACGAGCACGTGGTGGCCGACCCGCGCGAAATACCACTGGACCAGGCGGCGGGGAACGCCCGCCAAGGCCAGCTCTGGATAGAGTCCGCGCTCGGCCATCGCCAAAGCCGCTTGGCGGATGTCACTGGCCAGGATGTGGATGCTCCAGCGGTCGCCATTGCTGTTCACGCGTTCACAGACCGACATGGCGATCGAATAGGCTTCCTCGCCGGTGGAACAGCCAGCACTCCAGAGCCGGAGGCTGGCGGAGCTGTCTCCGGCCTTGCGCATGTGCAATTCCGGCAGGATGTGGTTTTCGAATGCGGCAAAGGCGGCGGGGTGGCGGAAAAAAGCGGTTTCTCCTTCCAGCAGGTGCTCCAGCAGGGCTTCACATTCCGCGTCCGAGGTTTGCACCCGGCCCAGCAAGTCCGGGATCGAAGCCAGCCGGCGGGATTCCATGTAGCGAGACAGGCCGGCCATCAGAAACTCGGTGGGCGCGTTCAGAAGCACACCCGCCTGGCTCTCCAGAAGGAGCCGCAGCTCGGAGAGCTCGTGCTCGAGCACAACGGGGCTGGGAGAGAGTTTGTGCCCTCCGCCCGGCCGGTCGAGGTTGAGATCCGTGGCCATCGAATCCAGATTCTGGTCGAACTGCCTTTCTTGCGAGGTTCCGCCACTGACTGCGTGCCGGCGCGTGGAGGAAAGAGCCGCCGGAGTAGCTACAAGCTTTACGCTCCCCGCCTGAACCAGGGCGAGCCCGCGGCTCGAAAGCTTGTTGTCTTTGCGCACCTCACAAGCAACGATCGTCGACCCATCGATTCCACCGAAGCTGTCCTGATTCTAACGATGGCGGCCCACACTCAAGTCCTCCCGATCGCCCGCTCCCAGCACAAGGCCGAAGCTGTATCTTGTCCGCCCACTGGGGAGCTCAGCAATTGCAGCTCGGAGCATCTATCAGCCGACCGCAGCCCTGGCTCGCGGTTCTCGCCGCACCTCACTCTGGACCACGGTCATTTCCTTTTCCAGGGACGAGAAGCGCTGCAAGATCTCGTGCAGGCGCAGCGCCATGTGACGAATGGTGTCAATCTGGGCGCGCGCCTCTGGGGCCAACCCACCCGGCTCGAGCAGCAACAGCTCGGAGTTGCCCAGGACGGAGGTGAGCGCATTGTTCATCGAGTGGCGCATGTCGAGCACGTACTGGCCAAGCACGGCGTGGCGGCGCAGGATGCTGTTGCTCTCTTCCGCACGCTGAGCGCGGGCCACCGCTTCGGCGCGGCGCAGCGCCTCGGTGGCGAGCAGTACCAGGGTATCGGTCCACGCTTCGTATTGCCGGACCACGAGGATGCGAGGCAGTTCGGCGCGTACGGACCACGCCGTCGCGGCGCAATCGGAAACCAAGATCACGGGGCGACCCGTGCGGTCGAGCACTTCGAGCAGCGGTCGGACGGCATCCGCGACCGCGGGTCCCACGATGGCGAGGTCAAACAGGTCGGGATCGAAGCCGGGACCTAGATCGGCGCTCATCACCCTGAGGGCGGGTACGATGCGTTCGGTCTGCCAACGCCCGGAGATGAGGCGGGAGAATTCGGCGTCGTCGGAGATGATGACTACGGTTGGCTGGTCCACGTGTGCTCTCTCCCTGCGCCGGTAACGGTTAGTTGCCGTCCGGGTCCCATCCGGGGTCTCCGCCGGAAACCTCAAACTCGGGAACCTTCTCGTTGACCGCAAACTTCGACCCGGCAACCTTGGGGTTGGTGGTCGCGCCAGCGCGGGCGGCCATCGCCGGCCTGGCGGCGGGCGCGGGGGCCGGTTTCGCGGCAGGTTTAGCGGCTTTCCTGGCAGCCACCTTGGCCGCGGGGCTGGGTGGAATGTTCGCCGCAGAACCGCGGCCGAGCGCGTCATCCACGGCCGCGCGCAAATCCACCAGCATCCGCAGCGGCTGGCCAGAAGAATATTCGGCCTGAAACATGACCTTCCAGGACTGGCAGATCATGCGCAGGCGCAGGATGGGTTCCTCGGCGGAGAACTGGGCGCGCCGGCAATCGATGGTACCGACACCCTGCTGTTCAAGTTCGCGCAGGCCGTCAAAGATGGCGTTCAGATCCTCATGCATCAGGCGGAAGAAGGCACGCCGCATGAGAAAGCTGAAGCGCGCGAAGGCGACCAGTGCGATCGGCAGGAAATAATTCTCGCCGCTTTGCAGCTTGAGTTTGCGTCCCTGCTCCAGGATACCGCTATGCAGAAGTTCGTTAAGTGAACGGGCCTTGCGCGCGGCCTGGAGGACACCTTCCAGGGGCTGCAGCCAAACGGGTATCTCAAGCTCAACCGGACCCAGGACGGGTTGCAGATGCTTGGCGACATAAGCGAGGGTAACGCCGTCATCCTCCAGGCGCGAAGGAGCGGCCAGAGAGAAGAACTGGACCAGCAGGAAATCAATCTTGTCGCGGTCAGAAGGAGACTTCTCGTCCTTGTGTAGGTGGTGAAGGAGCAAGGCGATTAGCAATTCCGGGGAAACCAAGGTAGTGGTCTGCAGGAATTGACGGAGCTGGTGGACCTGAATGCGCTCGTCCATCTCGACCAGCCACTGCAAGGCCTGTTCCACCGACTCGCGCGGAGGCGTTTCAAGGCCGGCTTCCAGGTCCGGGCAAGGAGCCAGGTCGATGACAAACTCCCGCGTCAGCGCCGAGTAGATGGGATAGAGAATCCGGGCCGCATTCCAAGTGGCAGTTAGTTCATTCAGGTCAGAGTCAGTCATGGTTTCCCGATCCAGTCCGGTGAGGCGCGGCTACGGCGGCACCCCGGTTGTGGTGCTGTCGGGCGACGACCAGAGCCCTCGCGTCAAGCCAACCGGCATTCTCCGCGCCCGAGCTGTAGCCAAATCCCAGCCGCAGGCGCGATGCGAACGGCGCTTCGGTCGCGGTCCGGAACTCAATCACCGTTTTTCTCCACCCGGTCCCAACCTTTTCCTCGCACCGCGCGGACCGGAAGTTGAATGGGAGTCGCTTCCTGAAAGAACCGCGCCAGGCGCGCGACCCCGTTCAAAGGAACCAGCAAGTTGCGAAGCCTCATGCGCCGCAGCCTGCGGCCTGCCTCAGTCGAAAGCAGCGGGCTTGGGCTCCCCTCTCCCCGGTTAGGAAGATCTGCGGGGAGCCGTCGGTTCCGCTTTTCTCCCCGGAAATAGTGCACGAGTGAAGCCAAAGGAAAGGCACGAAAGGACTAGGAGCTAAGTGATTGAAAACATGGGATCGCCACCATTACCCCAGTCAGGAACATCAGCCAAAGTGGCTTACTTCGTATCAAAATGAACCACCGTCTCACGATGCGCTTTGGTTTACGCCTCTGGGCAGTGGAGGGAGACGCCCTCCGGTCGACCCGCAGGACCTTCGACGGGGCTCGGGGCGGTGCTGTCGGCGAACTTCTACTGCAGGGCGGTGCTGTGGGAAGCGGCGGCTCTGGCTCCGATGTTGTAGCGCTTGAGCTTGCGGTAAAGCGTAGCGCGGCTTATGCCCAGCATCTTCCCGGCCAGAACCTTGTCCCCTTTAACCTGCCGGAACACGCGCTCAATGGTTGCGCGCTCGATGTCTTCGAGGTCAGTGGCGGTTTCGGGCACGCCGAAGTCGGGCGTCACGTGCTCCGGAGCCGGTACCGTCGAAGAGATGGCAGGGGGCAGGTCGCAGATATCAATAACAGACTGGCTGCCGAGGGCCACCGCGCGCTCCACGCAGTTCTCCAGTTCGCGCACGTTGCCCGGCCAGTCGTACTGCAGCAGGCATTTCATGGCGGCATTGGTGAGTTGAACGGAGCTGCCAGGAGCGCAGCGGTCCAGAAAATAGTGAGCCAGCATAGGAATGTCGGACCGGCGCTCGCGCAGCGCCGGAACGTGCACCGTCACGACGTTAAGACGGAAGTAAAGGTCCTTGCGAAATGTGCCATTGCGGTACTCCGTTTCCAGATCGCGGTTGGTGGCGGCGATGACGCGGACGTCGACTTTGAGACGCTGGTTGCTGCCGACCGGGCGGACTTCCTTTTCCTGCAGGACGCGGAGCAGCTTGGCCTGCATCTCGGGGGGCAATTCGCCGATCTCGTCGAGGAAGAGTGTGCCCCCGTCGGCCGCGTGGAACAAGCCCGTCTTGGACTTAAGGGCTCCGGTGAAGGCGCCTTTTTCATATCCGAAGAGCTCACTTTCGATGAGCGTGGGCACCAGCGATCCGCAGTCCACCGCCACGAAGGGGCGGTTGGCAAAGGCACCGCGGAAGTGGATGGCGCGGGCGACCAGTTCCTTGCCCGTGCCGCTCTCGCCCGTGATCAGCACGGGAGTGCGGGTGTCCCTGAGGCGGGAGACCATGCGCAGCACATCCTGGATCTTGGCGGAGGAACCGACAATGCCGTGGAGCTGGCTCTCGGTGTCCATGCGGTCGCGGAGGAACTGGTTCTCTTCGACCAGGCGGACTTTCTCCGCCATGCGGCGCAGGAACAGGCGCAGTTCCTCAAGCGGCGCGAAGGGCTTGGAAATGTAATCATAGGCACCCAGTTTCATGGCCTGGACCGCGGTCTCGATGGAGCCGTGGCCGGTCATGACGGCAACCTCGGTGCGGGGCAGCAACTTCTTGACCCGCTCCAGGAATTCCAGGCCCGACATGTGGGGCATCACCAAGTCGGTGAGGATCATATGAGCGGGTTGCTCCTCAAGCAGAGCGAGGGCAGCCTCGGCATTGGGGGCTTCGATGCAGGCAAATCCCAGGGACTCGCCGATGGTGATACACAGGCGGCGGATGCTGTGTTCGTCATCAACAATCAGCAGGCGGACTCTCAGGTCTTCACTCACAGCGCTTTCCCCATGGTTTTTTCGATCACTGCGATGAATTGCTGCACGCGGAATGGCTTCTCCAGATAGGGAGCGCCGGTCCGGCGCAAGGCAGCGACGGTTTCTTCGTTGGCGATGTCCCCCGTGATGAACACGATCCGGTTCACCAGGTCGGGACGGTGGACAGAGATCCAGGCATGGAGCTGGGCACCGTCGACCCCTCCCGGCGTGGCATTGTCGGAGACGATGCCCAGGAACTGGCCGGTCTCGAGCAGTTGCTTGGCCTCGGCACCGGACGCGATGCCGAGGACGATGTAGCCGCTCCGTTCAAGGGTGGTACGCACGAAGGCCATGACCGCGGGCTCATCCTCGATGAGCAGGACCGGCAAGGTTGCAGGCGGAGCTAAGGGAACACTCATCGTTGAACAACTCCGGCAGCGGCGCCGAGCGTGGCCGATTCGGAAGCCACGGGAAGGCGGACGATGAAGGTCGCGCCCTCGGCTCCGGTGTTGTTGTGGCACAAAATCTCTCCCGCGTGTTCACGCACGATCCCGTAGCAGATGCTCAGGCCCAGGCCGGTTCCCTTGCCTACTTCCTTGGTGGTGAAGAAGGGATCGAAGATGCGATCGGGGTAGGCGATGCCGTGGCCATTGTCGCGGAAGGAGACCTCGACCCAAGAGCCCAGGCTGGCGGTCATGATCTGGATACGGGCAGGGCGCCCGGCATTGCGCACCGCGTCGTAGGCGTTGTTCAGGATATTGAGAAAGACCTGCTGTAGCTGCTGGGAATCGCCCACCACGGAGGGCAGGCTCTCGTCGAGATGCTCGATGACCTCTACTCCGTGGGAGTGGAAATCGTAGGCGCGCAGCTGGACGGTGCGACGAAGGATCCCGTTGATATCCACAGGCTTGCGCTGCGGCGGCATCTGGCGTGCGAAGCTGAGCAGGTTCTGCACGATCTGTTTGGTGCGCTGCGCCTCCTGCAGGATCACACGCAGGTCCTTGCGGGCGGCTTCGGGTAGTTCGGTGTTTTCCATAAGCAGATCGGCGAAGCCGAGGATGGCGGTGAGCGGGTTATTCACCTCGTGGGCGACGCCGGAGACCAACTGGCCGACGGCAGCCATTTTTTCCGCATGCATGAGCTTGGACTGCAGCATCGCCGCGTCGGTGATGTCAGTCATGACCACCACAATGCTGGTGACGATGCCCTGTTCGTCCCGCATGGGGCTGAGGTTCACGGAGAACTGGCCGACGCGACCGTCGCCGCGCAGGACCTGCAGGTCGAGGTTATCGACCTGATGGCCGGACGCCGTGGAGCTCAGCGCCTCTTCGAGGGCGGGGCGCCGGGCGGGGCCGATGAGATCGGCCAGGGGGCGGCCAAGCAACTGCCGCTGCTCGTAGCCCATGTCGGCCCAGCGGCGATTGCCATAGGTGATGAGGCCGGCGGTGTCGGCAACCAAGATGAGGCTCTGGGTGTTGTTGAGGATTTTGCCAGAGAAGTCTCTTTCGCGCTGCAACTCGGCCTGGAAACTCTTGAGGCCGGTGATGTCCAGCATGAGGCCGCGATACTGCAGGACCTGACCCTGGGCGTCGGGCACGGCAAAGGCATTGATGAGTACGTGGATGGGAGTGCCATCCTTGCGGCGCAGAACTTCCTCATGGTTGCGCAGGACGCCATGCTGCTGCATGACCTGGTTGAGAGCGCGCAGGCGCTCTTCCGAGTAGTAGAGCTCGGTGGCCAGGTGGATCTTGAGGAGTTCGTCACGGCTGGCATAGCCCAGCATGCGGACCAGGGCATCGTTGACTTCGATGAAACCGCCGGAAGGAACCGCAAAGAACAGGCCTTCCTGGATATTGTCGAACAGTTCGCGATAGCGGCGCTCGGCCTCGCGGCGATCGGTGATGTCCTTGAGCACGTGCACGGTGTGCAGGCGTTCGTTGTTGGCGCCGTGGATGCGGGAGGTAGACACCAGGTACATGCGCTCCAGCATGTGGTGGACATACTCGTCCGGGCCGTCGACCATGGAGCGGCAGAAAGGGCAGGAGGAAGCCGGGCTCTCCGTGGCCAGGGTCAACAGCGCGCGCATGTTGATGCCGATTAACTGCTGGGGTGGAACCCCGATAAACTCAGCCAGCGAGCGGTTGACCCGCAGCACCTTATGGGCTTCGTCGTGGACCACGATGAAGTCGGTGATGGCGTCGAATATTTCCATCCAGTGACGGTTGGCCTTCTCCATGCGCTTGAACAGGAGCGCGTTCTCCAGGGCAACCGAGGCGTGGCCGGCGATGGCGCGGAATAGTTCCTCGTCGGCGCGAGAGATCCGGCCGTGATCGGCGAGGCACAGTACGCCCACGGGATCCCCGGCCGACCCCTGGAGCCGAATTACCGTGCAGTCTTGCCAGCCCAGAGATGAGGCCAGCGGCTGTCCCAACAATTCAGGGACGGAAGAGGAAAAAATGGGGTCGGAATGTTGCGCCAGGCATTCCGCCAGAGCCTCGCTCAGCCGGCGTTTGAGAGCCGGGTCCGAAACCTCCCCCCCCGAGGAGTTCATGACCACGGTTTCCAGGGCGGACTCGCGAAAAAGGGCCAGGGCGGCGGACTTTGCACCCACCAGGTCGGCAGCCCGGCTGACGAAGTCAGCCAGATGGCCGATCGTGCCCAATTCGAGAGCCAGGGAGGTCAGGGCTTCGGCGCGCTTGCGATGGCGTTCGGACAGATGCAGGTTGTGCTTCACTTCCAGGGCAACTGCGACCTGGGCTGCCAGGGAACGCGCCCGGCGGAGATCCTCCGGGGAAATTCCGGCCTGGTCTAGGCGGTCGAGCATGGCGAACATTCCCAGGACCTTGCGGTCCGACCCTAGTAGCGGGACGGCCAGCAACTGCTTGAGGTTGTGACTCCGAACCAGCTCGAGATTGGCGCCCGGTACCTGGGTGGCATCGTCGGTCCAGAAGATCTCGGCTGCCGCGAGGGTCCGGGTGGCGACACCCTCGGGCATAGCCATGTCGAGGGGGCGGGAGGTCCCGTTTTCAGCCGCCCAGCGGATCCGGAAGACGTCGTCTTCCAGCAAGGCGATGAAGCAACGGCCGAAACCGAGAAAATCCGCGGCGCGAACCACAAAGGCTCCCATGAACTGATCGAGTTGGCCGATGGAACTGAGCTCGGAGGAGATTTCGAGCAGTTGGTGGAGTTCGTGCGCCTGGCCCCGGGCGGTTCCGTACAGCTCGGCATTGGCGACGGCGACCGCGCCGAAGCCGGCGATGGCCGAAACCAGGGACTTCTCCTCGTGACTGAACGCGCTGTCCGGGCGGGGGTAAACGAGGATGGCGCCCTGGGAACGGGTGGTGCGCAGGGGTGCCGCAATCAGCACCCCGGGAGCGACAAGATCACCCATGGCATGGGAGGCGGGATCGATCGAGATCGCCAGGGGCTCGCCGGCGGCAACGGCCCGGGCCGCCAGATCGGCAGCCAAACGCAGGGCGACCCGGTCGTGGCGGGAGCGCGCCGTGGTGGCCAACTGGGGGGTTTCGGCGGCGACGGCGCGCAGCTCGAAAGGGCCGTCCTGACGCATGAGAACGCAAACCAGGCGCGACCCGAGCAGGACCCGGAGACGGTCGGCCACCGCTTCGAGGACCGCCGTCACGTCGGGAACGCCGTGCAGGGCGTGGGCGACCTCCGCCAGGATTTGGGCGCGCCGATGGTCCTCCCGAGACACTTCGTTCAGGCGGCGAGCCTCAAGCAGGCTTCCCAGTTGACCGGCGAGGATGGTGGCCTTGGCGGCAAGATCCTCGCTGAAGTAACCCGGATCGGAATTGTGCAGGAAGGTGACCGCTCCAATCACATCATTGAGCACCATCAAGGGAGCTGCCATCACTGCGCGGGCCCCGAACTCCGCCGCGCGTGGGTAGCGGACGGGATCAATCTGGTTGACGAACAGGGTGCGACAGGAACGGAGAACCTCGGCAGTCACAGCGTCGTCGGCCGACCTAAGCCGCAGCCCCCGAAAGCGTTCCGCCATGAAGCCATCGGCTTCGGCGCCCACCATCTCATCCAGAGACAGCTTGCGCCAGAAATAAACGCCGCTGACCTGAAAGAAGGCGCGCGTCTCCCTGCAGAACAGTTGGATGAGCGAGCTAGGATGCATCCCCTCAGCGGCCGCGCGTGAAATGTGCAAGAGCAACTTTTGAAAAGCCCCGTCGGAATGGGGACTGGGCCCCTCAACCAGCGTGATGTCTCCCGCGTGCATGCTCAGAAAGGCACCGCCTGCGAACCACTGAATCCTTACAAGTTATTTGAATATAAGGGGAAAGTACCCCGCCATCTCAATTTGAGTCAAGCGAATAAGATCCTGGGTGTCGAAGTGTGAAATGGCTGCAGATGCCGTTCGCCGCATTTCTCAGACCGAGAAGCGCACCCTGGCTGGCGCGTGGGCCGGCGTCGAAGACCCCCCGACGAAGGAAGGCGCGGGAATCTCGATCGCTCTGAACCAGAATGAGTTAACTACGGTCACCAAAGTAATGTCCCCAAAGGAAAAGCTGGCACAGCCTTTGCACCACGCAGGGTAGGATTTTTGCTGCGAGGAGGATCTGTGTCGGCACGGGGAACCCCGCGCTGGTGGACCGGAAGACGGAGCTATCCCGGAAGGTCAAGAGCAAAGTCTTGCCAACCTATCCCGAACTGGCGCGGCGGATGGGAATCGCCGGCGTGGTGAAGATTGCTGTGGTAGTGGCGCCAAACGGGGCGGTGAAGAGCTCGAAGTTGGTCGGCCGGACACCCGGTTCTGCGCCAGCTGCGCTGGACGCGATCCGGAAGTGGCGTTTCGAGCCGACCGCCACGGAGAGCAGTGGCGTGATCGAGTTCAAGTTTGATCCCTCCGCCGGCGAGGAGTGAAGCGGAAGGCGTGGGCGGCGCCGTTGTTGGTCGCCCCGGGGTAGGGCTCAGAGGAGGAACAGCAATGACGCTGGACAAGAAACTGTACGTGAATTTCGGCGCCGTCCTGGTGATGGTCGTCCTGCTGTTCCTGGTGAACTGGAAGGCGGTGACCCGCGAACACGCCGCCAAAGATGCCTCCAAGGCGGCGCTCGACTTGTCCGATGCCACCGACGCGGTCCGGTTCCAGATGATGCAAAACCGTCTGTATCTGACCAACTTTCTGCTCAGCGGTGACACCCGGGAAGCGGAGCGCATGAGCGACGGAATCCGGTCGCTGAGCGAAAAACTGGAGAGAGCCGAGTCCCTGTCGAGTTCCGAGCAGGAGAAGACCGCGCTGGAAAAAGTCCAGCAACTCGAGCAGAGCTGGGCGACGGAGTTCGCGCAGCCCCTGGTAGATAAGCGCAAGGATGTGGACAACGGCAACGCCACCGTGGCGGAGCTGCAGATCTTCTACCTGCAAAAAGACGCCTCGTCATGGGTCAGGAACGTTACCGAATACCTGGATAGCGCCGACCGGGAGAACAAGAAAGAGTTGAACGAACGCCGCTTCTCGGATGAGAAAGCCGCCTCCTGGACGATCTCGGCTTCGGTGGCCGGATTCATCCTGGCCATCGTAATCGTTCCGGTCATCGCGTTCCGGACGGCCCGCTCCATCACTGATCCTCTTTCCACGCTCATGACCGTCGCGCACAAGATCGGGAACACGGGGGATCTGGACCACAACATTGAAGTGGACATGCAGCGGCAGGATGAGATCGGCGAACTGGCGCGCACCTTTGCCAACATGGTCACCTACCTGAAGGAGATGGCAGGGGTCTCTGAAGCCATCGCCAGCGGCGAGCTGATGGTAGAGGCGCAACCGCGCTCCAAGCAGGACACCTTGGGCCATGCCTTCCAGCAGATGATAGTGAGCCTGCGGGCCCTGGTGCGCAGCGTGCGCGACCTGGCGTCGCAGGTGGCCAGTGCTTCGAGCCAGGTGGCGGGAGCATCGGACGAATCCGCCAAGATCAGCCTGCAGGCCTCCTCGGCCATCGACGAGGTCACCAGCACCATGCACGAAATGAGCGTCAACGTGCAAAACATGGTGAAGAGCACGCAGACGCAGGCCTCGAGCGTGAGCGAGACGTCGGCTTCGATCGATCAGATGGTGGCCTCGATTCAGCGCGTGGCGGACACGGCCAAGGTGCTGCTCGACATCTCCAACCGCTCGCGGGAAGAGGTGCACAGCGGAATCGCGACGATGGAGAAGGCTACCGAAGGACTGAACAAGATCAACACCACGATCCGCTCGTCGGGAGAAATTATCGACGCGCTGGGAACGCGGGCGGACGACATCGGCAAGATTATCGAGGTCATCGACGATCTGGCCGAGCAGACCAACCTGCTGGCCTTGAATGCCGCCATTGAAGCCGCCCGAGCGGGCGAGCACGGGCTTGGCTTCGCAGTAGTGGCGGATGAGGTCCGCAAGCTGGCCGAGAAGTCGGCCCAATCCACCAAGGAGATTTCCGAGCTGATCCAGAGCATCCAGAAGGAAGCGCGCAAGGCGGTGGAGAACATGGACCGCAGCACGAACATCGTCAACGAGGGCCTGGAGCTGGGGGGCGAACTTAGCGGGGCGCTGCGCAAGATCTCGAACGTGGTGACCGAAGTCTACAAGTTCGCGCAGGAGATCGGGGCGGCCACCAACGAGCAGTCGCACGGATCGGCGCAGATCGCGCGGGCGACGACGCGACTCAACGAAATCACGCACGAGATCAATTCGGCGGTGGAAGAGCAGGCGTCCGGTGCGCAGGCAGTGGTCAAGGCCATGGAACGGATGCGGGAACTGGTGCAGCAAAGCACCTCGGGCTCGACCGAACTGGCGGCCTCGGCCGAGCAGATGTCGAAGATGTCGGCCGAACTGCTGGGCGCCATGGAGAAAGTCGCCGGACGCACCGGCGAAGTAGGACCACACCGGGAGGAATCCCGGTCTGCCACGCTCGCGCGGCACGCGGCAGCGGGCGTGCGCGGCTGAGGTCAGGGTTCGGAGATGAGCCGGGACGTCCAAATTGTCGGATTCCAAGTGGGGCACGAGACTTACGGCGTGCCGATCACGTCGCTGCACGAGATCGTGCGCGTGCCCGAGATCACGGCTGTGCCGGACGCACCGCAATACATGGAGGGAGTGATCAACCTGCGGGGGAAGATTGTCTCCGTGATCGATCTGCGCAAGCGCTTTGGGGAAGAGAAAGCGGGCGAGCACCGGCGGAATCGCATCCTGGTGGTGGAACACAACGGGCGGCTGGCAGGGCTGATCGTGGATTCGGCGTCGGAGGTGCTGAAGATTCCGTCCACGGAGATTGAAGCGCCACCGGCGGTCCTGCAGGAAGGCGGTTTGAGCTGCATCACCGGGTTGGGCAAATACCGGGGCCGGTTGATCATGCTGTTGGATATGAACAAGTTGCTCGAGTTCAGTGGGATGGGACCAGCCAAGGCAGCTGCAGAGAAGTCCGCCAGCCTGCGGGCGGAGGCCCGAGGCGCCGGGACACGATAAAAGTGCCAGGGAAGATTTGGTGCGCAAAAAGGGCGCTAGCAGTCAATGCGCCGGCAGGATGGCAATACAGCCAGAGACGCTCTGGTTTGTAGGGGTCGGAAATTCGTTGAAGAAGCATGGCAGCGCAGGTTGCGCAAAAAGCCACGACCTCTGGGGCTCAAGCCCCGCTTTTTAGCAACGCGGTTTCGGCGCGGCGAACGCCGTGCCCTTACTGAGCGGAATTGCTTCTTCGACAGACTGCTGATGCCGGACACTAGAACATGGGGACCTCCAGCACACCTGCCCTGACGGAAGCGGAGTTGAAGCTCCTGCAAGCGCTCGTCTACCAGGAGTGCGGCATGCACTTCGACGAACGGCGGACGCATTTTCTCGCCGATCGGCTGCAGCGCCGACTCAAGGAATGCCGGCTCGACTCCTTCTACAGCTACTACCGGCTGCTCATCAGTAAAGAGGGCCGGACGGAACTGGCGCAACTGCTGGAAAACCTCACCGTCAACGAAACCAGCTTCTTCCGCAACAAGGCACAGCTGGACCTGTTCCACAAGTATGTGCTCGAGGAACTGCTGCGGCGCAAGACCGAGCGGCGGGACTACGCGCTCCGGCTGTGGAGCGCGGGTTGCTCCACCGGGCAGGAAGCGTACACCATGGCGATGCAGGTGGCGGACGCTCTCGCCTACTACTACCTGCGGCATCCCCTGCCCTACGAAGCGCCTTTGCCCAAGCCGCTCGTCCCGCCGCCGTGGCGGGTGGAAATCCTGGCCAGCGATATCAGCTACTCGGCGTTGCGCGCCGGCCAGGAGGGGATCTACAGCGAGCACCAGATGGCAGCTGTCGACTACACCTATCGCCTGCGCTACTTCGACAAGGTCGGCGACCGTTACGCGGTCAAGAAACCACTGAAGGAAATCGTTCACTTCGACTTCCACAATTTGAAGACGGAATACTTGCCGCAGCGCAATGACATCATCTTTTGCCGCAACGTGATGATGTATTTCGACGAGGCGGAACAAAAACGGCTGGTGGAGAAGTTCTACCGCTGCCTGAACCCGGAGGGATACCTGTTCGTGGGCCACGCCGAGAGCCTGTTGGGATTGACGGAGCGTTTCCAGATGGTGCACCGCAACAGCGGCACCGCCTACCAGCGTGTCGAGGTGAAGTCGTGAACCAGCCGTCGGATGAGCGGATGAGCGAACTGCGCGCGCTGTTCTTTGAAAGCGCCCAGGAACTGCTGCAGGCGTTGAACGACGAAGCCTTGAAGCTGGAGGGGAATCCGAGCGATGCCGAGGTCGTGCGCAGCCTGCGGCGGATCGTGCATACGCTGAAAGGCGACGCGGCTGCCTGCGGGTATCACGAACTCAGCGAATTGGCGCACGAACTGGAGGATGCACTGGCGCTGGATGAGGCCGGGACGCAGCAGTCCGTGGCCGAGGTGGCCTTTGCCGCGGCGGACCTGTTTGCGGCCATGCTGGCGGCGTATCACCGGCACGCCCGGCTGCCCTCGCGCGAAGCGCTGCGCAAACGGTTGCGCAAGCTGACCGGGGCGCCCACCGCGGCCAAACGCGTAGGCAGGAAAGCCGCACGTACTCGTAGCCCGGCCTCGCCGTGGACGGAATATGAAGGGCGAGCCATCGGTAACGCGCAGACGCAGGGAAAGCACGTGTATCACGTGAGTGCGCAGATCGATCCACATTGCGCCATGCCGATCGCCGGACGACAACTGGTGCAGAATGCGCTGGCCAGCCTGGGGGAGGTCCTAGGGGTGCGGCCGGAGGCAGGCTCACCGACAGCAGCCAAGCACGTGGAATTCCTCCTGGCCACGAGCAAGGAGGCCAACGAGGTCGCGGCGAAATGTCGGATTCCGACCATCGTGGCCGCGGTCAAGCTCGAGGAGTTGGCTCCCCCTCCGGGCAGGGGGGAACCCGCATCCCACCCGCCCGGCCCGGAGCCGCTCGGCAGCAGTGCGGCGCTGCCCGGAGCGGGAGCGGCTGTCCCCGAGGAACACTCCGCGCTGGCTGCGGATTGGGGTCTCCAGCCGCTGGCGCCGATCGCGGAGAACATCGTGCGGGTGGAGGCGGAACGCATCGACGCGGTGTTGAACCTGGTCGGCGAGCTGATCATCGGCAAGTCCATGCTGCAGCAGGCGCTCAGCGAGTTCGGGCGGATGCATCCCAAGGATGGCTTGCGGGGGAAGTTTGCCGATGCGATGGCTTTCCAGGCCCGGGTGTTAAACGATCTGCAGCGCTCGGTGATGAAGATCCGCATGGTCCCGGTCGAGCAGCTGTTCCGGCGTTTCCCGCGCATGGTGCGCGACATCGCGCGTCAGTGCGGCAGGGAGGTGCAACTGGTGCTCAGCGGACAGGAGACCGACCTGGACAAGAGCATCCTGGATGCGATCGCGGAACCACTGACGCACCTGGTACGCAACGCTGTCAGTCACGGCATTGAGGCTTCCGAAGAGCGGCGGAAGGCCGGCAAACCCCCGCAGGGCGTGATTCGCCTGAACGCGTACCACCAGGGAAACCAGGTGATCGTCGAAGTGTGTGATGACGGGCGGGGCATCGATGCGGAGAAGATCCGGACCAAGGCGGTGGAACTGGGCCTGACCGCACCCGCGGAAGCCGCCCGGCTGAACGAAGGCGAAACCCTGGCGCTGATTTTCCGGCCGGGCTTCAGTACCGCGGACCAGGTGACGGAGGTCTCGGGGCGCGGGGTTGGCATGGACGTGGTGCAGAGCGTGCTGCACCGCCTGAAGGCAACGATCAACATTGAAACCCATCCCGCCCGGGGCACCACCTTCAGGCTGAAGCTTCCGTTGACCCTGGCCATCATCAAGGCGCTGCTGTTCCGGGTGGAGCAGCGGCTGTACGCCGTTCCGCTGAACACCGTAGTGGAGATAGCCCGGACGCTGGAGTCGGAAGTTCACCAGGTGGATCACTACGAGGTGCTGCAATTGCGTAACCAGGTCCTGCCGTTGCTGCGGTTGGGACGGCCACCGGCACCGAACCGACATGGGTCCAAGCTGTTCGTGCTGGTGACGAACGTGGGTGAGCGCAAGTTCGGACTCATCGTGGACGGGCTGGAGGGCGAAGAAGAGCTGGTCATCAAGGCGTTGGACGACCAGGCGTTGTCCACGGACCTGGTGAGCGGGGCTTCAATCCTGGGCGATGGCCGGGTGGTACTGATCCTGAACCTTGCCGCGGTGGTGGAACACTTCACCCGATCCCGGCCCGAGCCGGGGGGGGCGGTGACGTCCGGCCTGCTGCTGTCGCACTCGGATCGCGCACGTCTGGCTTTGAGCGCAACCGCGGGAGAAGGGGCATGAAGCCGCGAGTGCAGGTTCTGGTAGTGGATGATTCGGCCCTGATGCGGAAGCTGATCCCCCAGATCCTCGAGACCGATGATTCAATCGAGGTGGTGGGAACAGCCATGGACGGGAGCTTCGGGCTCAAAAAGCTGGAGGAACTGAAGCCGCAGGTGGTGACGCTTGACCTGGAAATGCCGGGCATGAGCGGCATCGACATGCTGAAGCAGATCATGCGGCGGAAGCGTGTGCCCGTCATCGTGGTCAGCTCGCACAGCACGGAGGGCGCTTCGGTCACCCTGAAAGCCTTAGCGCTGGGCGCCTTCGATTTTGTGGCCAAACCGCAGGACGTTTCGACGCGCATGCCAGAGATCGCGGCGGAACTGATCGCCAAGATCAAGGCTGCCGCCCAGAGCCGAGAGGTACCGGTGAAGCACCTGTTGGAAGCCGTCCGGGCGGACAAGCCTCCCCTGGCCACGAGCGGGCGGCCAACGCGTGTGGTGGCGATTGGAGTGTCAACCGGCGGTCCGAACGCGCTGGAATACGTGCTGTCGCAATTGCCGGGGGATTTTCCGGGCACCATTGTGGTGGTGCAGCATATGCCCGAGAACTTCACCGAGATGTTCGCGCGGCGCCTGGACGAGGTGTGCGCGCTGCGGGTCAAGGAAGCGCAGTCGGGCGACCTGCTGCTGCCGGGACGGGCGCTGATCTGTCCGGGGAGCCGGCACCTCAAGGTAAAGCGACTGCCCCTCGGGGACGTGGCGGTGTTGAGCGACGAACCGCGGGTACGTGGCCACCGGCCCTCGGTGGATGTGCTGTTCCGCAGCTTGGCGGCAGAGTTCGAGCGCCAGGGGGTCGCGGTTCTGATGACCGGTATGGGCGATGACGGCGCCGAAGGCATGGGGGCGGTTAAGGAGGCTGGAGGGGTCACGATCGCGCAAAGCGAAGAGACCTGCGTGGTCTTTGGAATGCCGAAGGCGGCTATCGATCGGGGATACGCGATCCGGGTTGTGGGTTTGGATGCGTTGGCGAGCACACTGATGGCCCAGTGCGCGCCGGAGGCAGCCGAAGCAAGGGGCAGGCACGGCATTGGCGGCAAGGCCGCCGGGGCCGGGTAAAACTAGGGTTATCTAGCCGGCGGCGACGCCGTGTGGTAGGCAAGGAATACAGGGAGGACGATATGGAGCAGTTTGCGCCAGTCAAACGCAGCAAGGACGGGCAGCCGGTGCGCTACCTGATCGTGGACGACTCCGTCTTTGCGCGCAAGAATCTGGCTCGCATGGTCGAATCCTTTGGCGGACAAGTGGCTGGCGAGGCGGGCGATGGCCTGACCGCCATCACCGAATACGAACGAACCCATCCCGACATCGTGCTCATGGACATCACCATGCCGCAGATGGAGGGTATCGAGGCGGCCGAACGGATCGTGCAGACGCATCCCGAGGCCCGCATCGTCATGGTGTCGTCGGTCGGCTACCAGGAAAACATCGTGGCCGCGCTGCAGCGGGGCGCGCGCCATTTCGTGCAGAAACCGGTGAAGCCAGAAGTGCTCTACGAAGTGATCAAGTACGTTTTGGGTGATGACGCGGCCGTTGCCAACGCGGCCACTGCAGGAGCCTGAACGCCATGAAGATGGAGTTGATCCAGCCGTTCATTAATTCGGCGGATGCGGTGCTGGCCCAGGGCTTGCAAGGCGCCACCTCAATCGGCAGCCTCAGCATGGAGGAGGAGGCCTACCGACGCAAAGGTATTGCCGCCATGGTGTGGCTCACGGGAGACATCGAGGGGCGGATCATCTTTGATCTCGAGGCCGAAACCGCGGTGCGCGTGGCGAGCAAGATGGCCGGGGCAGATCTGCCAGAGTCGGACAGCCTGGTGCGGGAGACCGCCTGCGAATTGGCTAACCAGATTATCGGCAACGCCATCACCGCCCTGAACGACCAGGGGTTTCATTTCCGGGTGCATCCTCCGGTCCTGCACACCGACGACGAGGGGACCAAGGGCAGCGAGGACACGGAAGCGCTGGTGCTGTGTTTCGACACCCCGGCCGGCAGCGTCTTCATGAACATCGCCCTGCGCTACAACCAACGCCGGCACTCGGACCGGGCAGCGGCCGGGGGCTAGGGGTTAGTTTTCCCTTGGCGGGCAACGGGTAACATCGCTGCACAGACTGCTGAAACCCTTCGCGAACCGCCTCCTCCTTCCACACCTTCAGGGCCCTGCGGGTCGCGATTCGGAAGAAGCGCGATGACTCCGTGTCGCGTTTTCGGGCTCACATTTCTTTTCCACAATTGATTCCCATGCCAGAGGTCGGGTGAGCGCTCTGGGTTCAGGGATGGAACTGGGTCTCACGGTCCAGGCAGGAGGAAAAGCGTGTTCTGGCGCGGGGGAGCGGCCGGAGAGCACTGTTGTCCTGCATCACAGGTACAGGGCTGGGCCGTGGGACAGGTGCAGTTCTGGCCCGGAGTGCAAGTCTCGACCGGAGGGAAGCTGCTCAGGGGAGCGGGCAGACTGACGAGGAACTTGTTCGCGCTGGTATCGATCACCGAGACGGTGCCGTTATCGCAGCTGCCCACGTAGACACGCGAACTGTCGGCCGATGGCGTAGCGGAGACGCGAAAGCGGGCTGAGGCGCAGTTGCCCACACTGGAGACGGCGAACTCCGGGAGGTTGATGGCGGTGGTGACCAGGTTGGTGAGGGCATTGATGACGGTGACCTGGACCGCGATGCAGGGCAACGCCCCTTGGCCCACGACTTGCGGACAGTTGGCCGTCTTGCCGTCAAGGGAAAAGCTCGCGATATACGCCCGTGTGCCGTCGGGCAGCGCTGCTACCGAGGTAGCGGAGCATCCCGTGGCCGGGCAGGGCGAATTGGGGGTGCCGGGAATGGCCGAGGTGAGGTTAATGGTAGCCAGAAGTGCCGGTGGGTCGACCGTCGCGTCATAGATGCCCACTGTGCCGTTGGGCTGCGGAACGTAGAGGCGGTTCCGGCGGCTGTCATAGTAGAGATAGGTGGCGCCGGCTCCGACCGGGACTGTGCTCAGCACATTGTCGGTCAGCGGATCGATGGTGGTGAGCACCCCAGCCGTTGTGCTCAGAACATAGACCCGTGCACTGTCACTGCGGGCCACGGCCCACTGGGGAGACGGACTGACCGCAATCGTGGACCGCACCGTGAGGTCTGCGGGGTTGATGCTGGTCACGCTGCTACTACCGCTATTGGCAACGTAGAGTCTGGTTGCGTCCGGGGTCTCGGCGAGAGCCACGGGAGTTGTTCCGACCGGGATAGTGGCCACCAGCGCCGGCGACGTGGCGCTGATCACGCCGACCGTATCATTGCCCGAATTGGCGACGTACATGGTGCCGCTCTCGGTCGAATTTACAAAAACTGGGGCTGATCCTGAAGGCAGGCTCACGGTGATGGCGGCTCCGATGTTTACTGCAGTGCTGCCCGTAGTGAAAACGCTCAGAGAGTCCGCGAGGGTGTTGGCCACCCACACCCGGTTCGTAATGGAGGCCAACTGCAAGGTGGCATGCGACGGTCCGATCCCCACCGCGGTCACTCCGGCCTCGGTGTCTCCGGAGACGTTCACCTGCATCCCGCTGCCTTGGGTCAGACAGGCGGTCGTCGGGTTCACCTGACATTGTTGCTGAGCAACGACTCCGTCACTGTTGACGGCAAAGACTGCATGAAAGTTCTTGGGGGTAGGGGTCGGCACGGCGTTGGGAATAATGGTAGGCCGATACGTTTCACCGCACGCAATCCACAGCACGACGAAAAACAGGAGGCCCGTCAGGCCCCACTTGGTTCCTGGACTCATCGGCACCCCGCCGGCAAGGTTCTTATCCTCATAGGGTTCTGAGCAGAATTTATCATTTTAATCGGGAACCGGACAGGTGCGCTAGGGAGGTAATCCGCCTCCGACGGGGATGGATGTGGATCTGGAGGCAAGGGCGAGATCTCGAAGGAAAATATGCATAGCAGCCATAAGCAATTTCAATTGGACTTGTTCCCGGTCGCCGCCTAGAGTGCTGAGCGTGCAGCATGGCCGAATCAGGCCCCGCGGGGTGCTACGTCGAGCGAGGGGATCGCCCGAGTGTGTCCTGTCGCCATTTCCGCTTCCCTTCAGCAACTACACCTGGGATAACGCCTACGATGAGATGTTTGCCGCACCCGGCCAGCCGCGCGCACACTATCACGGCCTCTTTCGTACCCTCCTAGAACTGCCCCCGGAGGAACTACGGAAGAGCCAGCAGGCCGCAGACCTCTCTTTCCTGCAGCAGGGAATTACGTTCACGGTGTACGGCAACGACCAGGGGACCGAACGGGTCTTCCCCAACGACCTTCTGCCGAGAATCATCCCGGCAGAGGAGTGGGGAACGATCGAACGGGGGCTGACCCAGCGGATCGCAGCCCTGAACCTGTTCCTGGAGGATCTCTACCACCAGGGCCGGATTCTGGCCGATGGGATCATTCCGCGCGAACTGGTCTACAGCTGCAAGCACTACCGGCGGGAAATGCGCGGCCTCAGCGTGCCGCGTGGGATTTACGTCAGCGTGTGCGGCACCGACCTGGTGCGCCTGCCTGATGGCAGCTTCGCCGTGCTGGAAGACAACCTGCGGGTGCCGAGCGGCGTGTCCTACATGCTGGCAAACCGCAAAGTTCTCAAGCGGGTCTTCCCCAGCCTTTTCCAGGATTACGGGGTGTGGCCAGTCGACCACTATCCGCAGGCGTTGCTAGCCACATTGCGGGCGCTGGCGAGCGGGTCAGGGCGACAGGAACCGACGGTGGTTTTGCTCACTCCGGGGGTGTTCAACTCGGCTTATTTCGAGCACACCTTTCTGGCCCAGCAGATGGGAATCGAACTGGTCGAGGGCCGGGATTTGCTGGTTCACGACAACATGGTTTATATGCGCACGACGGCGGGGTTGCGGCGGGTGGACGTGATCTATCGCCGGGTGGACGACGACTTCCTCGATCCTCTATGTTTCCGGCCGGACTCCAGCCTGGGAGTGGCGGGGTTGTTCAACGCTTACCGGGCAGGCAACGTGAATCTTGCCAATGCGATCGGCACCGGAGTGGCGGACGATAAGGCAATGTATGCCTATGTGCCGGCCATCATCCGTTATTACCTCGATGAGGAGCCGATCCTGCCCAACGTAAAAACATTCCTGCTGACCGAACGGTCGCAGCGGCACTACGTGCTCGAACACCTGCAAGAGTTGGTCATTAAGGCCGTAGGGGAGTCGGGAGGATACGGCATGCTCATCGGGCCGCACAGCACCAAACAACAGCGGGAGGAATTCCGACGAAGGATCGAGGCAGAGCCGCGGAACTACATCGCACAGCCCACGTTACAGTTGTCGCGCGCGCCGTGTGTCCTGGACGGCGGGGTGCAGGCGCGGCACGTGGACCTGCGCCCCTATGTTCTGTACGGGCAGAATGTCACCCTCGTCCCCGGGGGGCTGACGCGGGTGGCGCTGCGCGCGGGTTCGCTGGTCGTCAACTCTTCCCAAGGTGGCGGCAGCAAGGACACCTGGGTGCTTTGTGCGTGAGGCCAGGAGAGGAACCACCATGCTGTCGCGAGTGGCAGACAGCTTGTACTGGATGAGCCGTTACCTGGAGCGGGCGGAACACACGGCGCGCCTGATCGACGTCGACCTGCAACTGCGGCTGGAGCAGTCCGAGGACGACGGTTCCGGCCGGTGGCTGCGGCTACTCCAAGCGCTGCAGGTAACGCCCGCAAGCAGTGGCCGGGTCGACGCCACGACCCTGACCCAGCTTGTGACCCTGGACCGCTCGAATCCTTCTTCGATTCTGTCCTGTATCTCGGCGGCGCGCGAGAACCTGCGGCACGTGCGTGAGCAGTGCAGTTCCGAGATGTGGGAGCAGCTCAACCGCCTCTACCTGCAGATGAACACCACGCCTCCGGGCGAAGCCTGGCTGCTGCATTCGCACCTGTTCTTTCGAGCCGTGCAGGAGGGGGCACACCTGTTCCAGGGAATCACCGACTCCACCATGGGCCACGGTGAGGGTTGGCACTACATTCAACTGGGAAGATATGTCGAGCGCACGGACGCGCTCGCCAAATTGATCGGCACGCATTTCAGCCGCCTTCCGTCCCCTCTCGACCAGGCGGTAGAGAGCGAGGAACACCTGGAGTGGGTGGGACTGCTGAAGTCCTGCGCGGCGTTTGAAGCTTACTGCAAGGCCTATACCGCGGAGTTGCGGCCGCTGCGGGTGGCCGAGTTCCTGCTGTTGAACAAGGAGTTTCCGCATTCGGTACGGTTCTCCGTGGATCAGGTGCATGGCGCGCTGCGGGCGATCGGGGAATTGACGGAACGCAAGGCGGAGCAACCGGTCCGGCTGGCCGGGCGGCTGCGGGCGACGCTCAGCTTCAGCCAGATCGACGAGATCATGGCCAGCGGAGCCAACGCCTACGTGGATGGTATCCGGCGGCAATGCGCCCAGGCACATGCGGCGATCCGGCAGATTTACTTCGACTATTCGGTGGAGTCGGCGCTGGCGCCGTAAAGGCGACTCGAGCTCTGCGATGATTTATTCCGTGCGACACATCACGAGATTGCGCTATGACCCGGCGGTCCGGGAGAGCGTGATGGAGGTGCACCTGCAGCCGCGCATGGACTCGCACCAACGGTGCCTGAGCTTCCACCTGGATGTGGATCCTCCGGCCAACATCATGCAGTACCGCGACTTCCTGGGAAACACCGTGCACCATTTCGACATCGCGGCAGGTCATCGAGAGATCAGGGTCCGGGCCCAGGCGGTGGTGGATGTGCAACCCGCGCCCGCGCCGCAGCCGTCGCAGGCCGGCAACTGGACGGACCTCGATGCGCTGATGGCAAGCGACGATCACTGGGAGATGATGCTGCCCAGCCAGTTCGCGCGGCCGACGGAACTGTTGGAGGTATTCGCGCGGGAACTCGGCTGCGAGCGGCGGGGGAATCCGTTGCAGTTGCTGGTGGAAATGAACCAGGCCATCTACCAGACATTCGCGTACGTGCCCCAGAGCACGGCGGTGGATTCTCCCATTGATGATGCTCTGCGCACGCGGCAGGGAGTGTGTCAGGACTTTGCCCATATCATGATCGCGCTGGTTCGCCGGCTCCGCATTCCCTGCCGCTACGTGAGCGGGTACCTGTTTCACGAGGCCCAGAACGCGGACCGGTCGGTCGAAGGCGCGACCCATGCCTGGGTGGAAGCGCTGGTGCCGCGGCTGGGGTGGATCGGGTTTGATCCCACGAACAACCTGGTGGGCGGGGACCGGCACATTCGGGTGGCCATCGGGCGGGACTACGCGGACGTGCCCCCTACCCGTGGAGTGTACAAGGGAGAAACCCAGAGCGAACTGAGGGTCATCGTTACGGTGAGTCAGTCGGAGACGCCACCGCCGGAGGAGTTGGGGCCCAGCCTCGTCATCCGCTCACGCCCGAGCGTCGCTTCTGGAAACTTCCGAATGGAGCAGGAACAGCAACAGCAGTAAGCTTGGTGGACTGAAGCGGTCTGCATCACAGCGCTGCAAGCGCTGCGCCGCCTTTTTTCCCGGCAACCTCCAGACGCGGTGTCGCTCCCCGGGGACCTAGCCTCTTCCCCGGCGGGACTTGGCAGCCGCGACCGCAGCTTCGGGCACGGACTGGGTGGTCGCAGCAGGCTTCTTCTTCCCTTCCATCTCAGCCAGGCTCTGCTTCAGGGCTGCCATGAGATCCACAACCGGGGCAAGCTTCTTGGGTTTGTCAATCTCGACTACCTTGCCGCCTTCCAGCTTGGTTTCGATCAGCTTTTTCAGGTTCTCCTGGAAGCTGTCGTGGTATTTTCCCGGATCCCAGTCTCCAGCCAAGGCTTCGATGAGCTGGTGAGCGACCTTGACCTCGGCGTCTTTGAGTTCGACATCGGGAGCGCCGAAGCCCTCCACCTTGCGCACTTCCTCGGCGTAGTACATGGTGTGGAGCATCATGCCGCCCTCGTGCGGGCGTAAGAACACGGTGTACTCGCGGTTGTGCATGGTGAGCTTGGCGATGGCGACGTACTCGCTCTCCTGCAAGGCCTTGGTCAGCAATGCATAGGGCCGGCGGCCGGCCTCGTCGGGAATCATGTAGTAGGAGGACTCGAAATAGACAGGATCCACCTCGTTCTCTTTGACGAATTCGAGAATCTCCATGGTCTTGGCAGTCTGCGGTTCGATGTTCTTGATTTCTTCGGGCTCGAGGACGACGTATTCGTCCTTGCGGAACTCGTAGCCCTTCACGATTTCATTGCGCTCGACCACCCGGTTCTCCGCGGGGCAGATATATTGCTGCTTGACCCGCTGGTGGTCCGGACGGTGGAGCATGTTGAAGGAGATGCCGCTGCTGCGCGCGCCGGAAAACAGGCGCACCGGCATGGAGATCAAGCCGAAAGTCAGATACCCTGACCAGACGGAGGCCGCCATAAGTTCACCCCGACAAAGGCGCCAGAGCCGCGCCCGCGTCGAGAGTTTAGCGCATTACTGGGGGTCATGACGCGCCCGGCCTGAGCGGGGTTACCTCAGGCGCAAGCACGAGCGGATGGGCCCGCCAGGCAGCAAGCACAACTGATTGGTGTTAACGATGGTGATGCCGGCGCTCCCCCCGTCTCGCACCTGAACCGACGGGCGATTACGACAGAGTTGAGAGCGCTCGCGGGGACACTCTTATGTGCCTGATTGTAATAATCTTAGATTGTGCTGCATGGGTATTCGAGGGAACCGGGGAGCAGCGTCTCTGGCTGGCTCTCGGGGCCACGGTGGTGTTCGCCGTCCTCGGCTACGTGGTTCGTGGCGTCACGCGATCAGGGGCCATTGCCGGAGCAGCGGTCTGCTTTTTACTGTTGGCGTCGGCAGGCCCGGGAGCTTTCCTGGTGCTGTTGGTCCTGTTCGCGCTGACGTGGGTGGCAACGCGCCTGGGGCGGGCACGCAAAGAACGTCTCGGCACCGCGGAACGGGGAACCGGTCGCAGCGGATCGCAGGTGCTGGCCAACCTCGGAGCGGCAGCAGGGTGCGCCATCCTCTACGGGCTCCGGGGAACACCCGGCTTGCTGCTGATGATGACTTCGGCCTTGGCGGAGGCGGCAGCGGACACGGTCTCCAGCGAATACGGCCAGGCCTTTCGCAAGAGTGCGGTGCTGATCACCACTTTAGAAACCGTGCCCGCGGGCACCGACGGCGGCATCACCCTGGCAGGCACCCTGGCCGGCACGCTGGCTGCCAGCTGGGTGGCGGGAACAGCTTTCGTTTGCACCCTGATATCGGCTCGTGGCCTGGGTATTTCCATCGGGGCAGCTTTGGTCGGAATGTTCGCCGACAGCTTCCTAGGCGCGGGGCTAGAGCGCCGCGGCGTCCTGGACAACGATGGTGTCAATTTGCTGGGCACTTTGGTGGCAGCCTCATTCTCGATCCTGCTCTTGAAATTCTGCCGGTGAGTGGGTCGTAGCTGCTCGAAACCTGCTGGCCATGTCCCTCGGTACCTTGAGGTGATGGTTACCGGCACGCGACAATCATGGCTGACCTCTCCGCTTTTTTTGGAAATCTGACCCGATGCGGACGCCGGGGTGCTCGGCTTCTCCTTCCCCCAGAGGGCCTTTGCCAACGGCGTTGATGTCGCTGCAGGGGACGTGATGAGAATCAAGACGATCGTGATCGGATATGCTCTAGCGCTGGCGCTGTTCCTGTTTGCGCAGCGGCGCGTGGAACCGGCCCGGCCCTACGGATTCACCGGAGTCGTCGACCTTACCCATTCCCTGCGCGACACCGCGGCAACCGGGCGAGAAGGGTTCGCGCCGGTGCGTCCCGCAGCCCTTCTCAAGCGAGACTTCCTCCGCCGCGCCTCGACCGCCAGCGCGACCGGCACCCGCATCGATGCGCCGGCTGGCCTGGCGCGCGGCATGTGGACGGTGGACCAGATCCCGCCGGAACGGCTGATCGCGCCACTCGTGGTTCTGGACGTTACCGAACAGGCGCGGGCGAATCCTGATTACCAGCTCTCGGTGGAAGACGTTGCGCATTGGGAGCAGATTCACGGGGAAATTCCCGCCGGAGCCGTGGTCCTGGCGCGGACCGGCTGGGGCGGACGCTGGGTCTCGGCGGAGCGGTATCGCAACACCGACAAAAAGGGGGTGATGCACTTCCCGGGATATTCCCCAGAGGCGGCGCGGTTTCTGGTGGAGGCGCGCGCGGTGCTGGCAGTGGGAATCGATACCTTGAGCGTGGATCCCGGCTCGGCGAAGATACTGACCGTATACGATTACACCCTGGCCCACAGCGTGTATCAGCTGGCAAACGTAGCCAACCTGGATCGAGTTCCTGACGCCGGAGCCGTGGTTGTGGTCGCGCCCATGAAACTCGAGGGCGAAACCGACGGCCCGGTGCGAATCCTGGCGCTGACCAGATAGCTGCCTGCCCTTTTTCTTTTTTCCTGCTGCCCCAATCCAGGTTCCGTCATCGATAGGGCTGAGGGCTGCAGGCCGAGGGCTCTCTCGGAGGCAGAAATGACGGACCCGCGCTATCCTGTCGGGAAGTTTTCCTTTACAGGCTCATCGAGCGACGAACAGAAGAAGGAATGGATCGACGATATCGAGCAGACGCCGGCCCGGCTGCGTGCTGCCGTGCAGGGTCTGTCCGACCCGCAGCTCGATACACCGTATCGCGAAGGAGGCTGGACCGTCCGGCAAGTGGTTCACCACGTGCCGGACAGCCACTTGAATTCTTACGTCCGGTTCAAGCTCGCGCTTACCGAGGACGAGCCGATGATCCGGCCTTACATAGAGAAGTTGTGGGCGGAGTTACCTGAGGCGAAGACGGCCGCGCCGGGAGTTTCGCTGGCGCTGCTGGAGTCCTTACACAGGCGGTGGGTCATGATGCTGCGTGCCATGAAGCCTGACCAGTGGATGCGCACGTTTCGCCACCCCGAAGTCGGCCTCATGACTCTCGAGAAGAACCTGGCACTCTACGCCTGGCACGGACGGCACCACGTAGCACACATTACTTCGCTGCGGGAACGGATGGGATGGTGAGGCAGGCCTCGGGTTTCAGGCAGCAGGTTGCAGGACTGCCGGCTCACACCGGGAGGTGGAGCTCCCAGGCCAGGTAACTCATCGCTTCGCGGATGACTGCCACCAACCGCAGCCACTGGCCTTTGGGACGTGAACCGGGACGCGGCGCCACGTAGACGCGGATTCCTTCATGCTCCAGCAGTTGGCGGATGCGGAAGACGTGGTACTCGTCGCTCACTGCCAGGCAGGTGTGCATCGCGTTTGCGCGCAGGATGACGGCCACGCGTTCGGCGGACTGGGCGGTGTCGGAGCCTTGGGTCTCGGCAATCAAGTTGCGTTCGGGGACGCCGCGGTGCATGAGGTAGTCGTGTCCCACGCCGCCTTCACTGAAACTGGGATCAGCACCCGAACCGCCGGTCGTAATCACCACCGGGGCCAGGCCGCGCTCGAACAAGTCGTAGGCATGATCGAGACGAGCGCGGTATACGGGGGAAGGATGACCGGAGTACTCGGCAGCGCCAAAGACGACGATGGCGTCGGCGGGATGAAGCTCCTCCTTGCCGGCCTCCCGCATCACACGCCAGCTGGTCGTCCCCAGGAATAAGAGGACCAACCCCACTGCCAACGCCAACAGCTGTAGGTGCCAGCGCCGCGGGCGGGACTGATGCGCAAGGATAGCCATTATCCCTGGGCAAAGAAAGCGGAGATCTCCTGGGCGGGGATGGCGCCTTCGCGAATCACTCGCCAGCGCGCCTCCTCGTCGCTGAGGTCAACAATCGTGGAGGCCACCTCCCGGGGAGAGGTTCCGCCATCCACGATGATGGAGATGCGGTCTTGCAGCTGGTCGCGCACCTGTTCGGCGGTGGTGCACTCGGCGGCCCCGCTCAGATTGGCAGAGGTAGCTGTGATGGGAATGGCGGCGGCCTTGACCACTTCCAGCGGAATCTTCGCCGCCGGCACACGAAGAGCCACGTTCCCGGTGTTGGCCGTGACCTTCAGGGGCAGGCGCGAGGCGGCCTTGACGATGATGGTCAGGGGGCCTGGCCAGAAGCGTCGCGCCAGCTTGTAGAACTCGTCGGGCAGCGGGCGGGCTAGTTCTTCCGCCTGGTCGACGCTCTCGATCAGTAGCGAGAGCGGTTTGTGCCGGGAGCGGGATTTGATCTCGTAGACGCGTTCGACCGCGCGCAGGTTGAAGGGATCGGCTGCGAGGCCGTAGAAAGTGTCGGTAGGCATGCCCAGAACCTGCCCGGCGCGGATTTGTTCGGCGGCATACTTCACCAGCGAGACTTCCGGACTCTCCCGGTGGATCTTGATGATTTCGGCCTGCACCACAATTCCCCTTCAGAATTGCGCAAGCTAACATACCACGCCGCCGCGGGGCAAGCCGAGTTAAACAGCGTATCATGCGGATTACAGATGATGAAGACGAGCACGAACATGGGGAGCGTTGCGCTTATGCGGGAGAGGCTGCGTCGGGTGGAGGGCCGGCACAACCCGCTGCTGAAGACAATGCGGCAGGCTTTTTCGCGCGCGGAACTGACTGCCGATGGGGATTGCGCCATCGAGGGAGTCCGCATCGTCGAGGAAGCGATCCGCAGCGGGCTGCGTTTTCGTGCCCTGTTGTTCCAGGAATCGGCCTTGAGCAGCGCCCAATGCCTGCTACCCCAGATCGGTGCGCACGTCGAAACCCTGGTCTTGCCGGACAAGCTTTTTGCCAGCGTGGTCCCGAGCGAAACGCCACAGGGTGTGGCGGCACTGGTGCGCTACCGTGCGAATTCCTTGGAGGCGCTGCTAGCGAGACCGCAGGCAGGGCTGGTGATCGTGGTGGCGGGCCTCCAGGATCCCGGCAACCTGGGGACGATCCTGCGCTCTGCCGAGGCCTTCGGGGCGGGCGGCGTGCTGCTGGGGGAGGGAACGGTGAGCGCATTCAACCCGAAAGTAGTGCGGGGCTCGGCGGGGTCGATCTTCAGGCTGCCGATCGTGCGCGTGAAACTGGCGACCACGATGACGCAACTGCGAGAACACCGCCTGCGCTTGGTGGCAACTTCGTCGCACAAAGGCCTACCCTTGCCGGAGGCGGACTTGTCCCCGCCCATGGCGGTGTTCATCGGCGGCGAGGGCGGGGGCGTGCCACGCGAACTGCTGCGGCACATGGACGCGATCGTGGCCGTCCCCCATGCGCCACAAGTTGAATCGCTCAATGCCGGGGTGGCAGCAAGCATTGTGCTGTATGAAGCGGCAAGACAACAAAAGTGGGCACCCGGCATGCAGCGCGCACCACTCGGCGGGCATCGGTCGGTTGCCGGGTGAGCGCTGTTTGATCGCTGAGGGCGGATTGCTGAGTACGCTTCCATGAATCTTTTCCAAGCTATTCCTGGGGGAGAGGAGCGGGCTGACAAGACCCGGCCGCTGGCCGACCGCATGCGACCGCGAACGCTGGACGAATTTGTCGGTCAGGCGCATCTGGTCGGGCCGGGCAAGCCGCTGCGCACACAGATTGAGCGGGACGATCTGGGTTCGCTGATTTTCTGGGGGCCTCCGGGGACGGGCAAGACGACCCTGGCCAAGATCATCGCGCACCTGACCAAGGCCGACTTCATTGAGTTCTCGGCAGTACTTTCCGGCATCAAGGAAATCAAGCAGGTCATGGCGGACGCCGAACGCGCCAAGCAGTATGGCACCCGCACCATCGTCTTCATCGACGAGATCCACCGTTTCAACAAGGCGCAGCAGGACGCATTTCTGCCCCACGTCGAGAAGGGGAACATCCGCCTGATCGGGGCCACGACGGAGAACCCGTCGTTTGAGATCAACTCGGCGCTGTTGTCGCGAACACGGGTCTATGTACTCAATCCTCTCAGCGAAGAGCAGGTCGTGTTGCTTCTGCGGCGGGCGCTCGAAGACGAAGAACGCGGGCTCGGCAGCCTCAAACTCGAGGTCGCTGAGGAAGTCTTGCGAAAGATCGGCAGCTATTCGAGCGGGGACGCGCGCAGTGCCTACAATGTGCTGGAAGTGGCCGCGACGCTGGCGCAACAGCAATCAGGCCAACAGACCGCAGCCGAGATCACGGATGCCATCGTGCACGACGCCCTGCAGAAGCGCGTCCTGCTCTATGACAAGACCGGTGAAGAGCATTACAACCTGATTTCGGCACTGCACAAGTCGGTGCGCAACAGCGATGCGGACGCCGCCCTGTACTGGCTGGGACGCATGTTGGAGGCGGGAGAAGATCCGCTCTACATTGCTCGCCGGGTGGTGCGCATGGCCGTGGAAGACGTCGGGCTGGCGGATCCCAACGCGCTGGGGCTGTGCATGGCGGCGCGGGACGCTGTCGACTTCCTCGGCATGCCGGAGGGAAACCTGGCGCTGGCCGAGGCCGTCGTCTATCTCTCGGCTGCGCCCAAGTCGAATGCGCTGTATACGGCCTATGCTGGAGTGCAGGCCGATGTCGGGCAGACCGCCGCCGAACCCGTTCCTCTGCACCTGCGCAACGCCCCCACTCCGCTGATGAAGGGGCTGGGGTACGGCCGGGGCTACCAATATGCCCACGACGTCGAGGGCAAGGTAGCCGATATGGACTGCCTGCCGGAAAATCTGCAGGGACGCCGCTACTACTTTCCAACCCAGGAAGGTGCCGAGCGGCGTATCCGCGAGCGACTGGAGGAGATTCGCCGATTGCGCAGGCGGCCCGGGGGAGGGAGGGGAGAGGCAAAAAGAGAGTCGTAGCCAACGCCCGCAACATCTTATGAGTGTTGGCGTTGCCGGCAGTTGGGAAAGCGTCGCCGGCCCACCAGAGGAGGTCTATGTCGATGGCGGCGGCCGGCCCAGATTCCACCCTCTCCCGCGCAGCGGATTCATTTCCTCACATCCCTGCCGTCCAGGTCCAGGAGCTTCTGAAGCTGCAAAAGGCGGCCCAGAAGATCACGTCGATTCTCGACCTCGACGAGCTTATCGAACAGATCGTCACGGACATCGCCTGCTCGTTTGGTTGCGTGGAAATCAACATCTACCTGCATGAACCAGAGCGCTGCGAAATGGTGCTGGCGGGAACCCATGGCTGCACCCTGCACGGCAAAGGAACTCGCCTGAAGGTCGGCAAGGAAGGGATGGTAGGGTACGTGGCGGCCACGGGGCAGATGCGTTATGCGCCCGATGTGCGCCAGGATCCTTACTACATGGCGTGCGAAGAAGGCACACGGTCGGAAGTCGCCATTCCATTGCAGGTAGACGAGAATCTAGTCGGCGTGTTCACCGCTTCCCACCCGGAGACGGACGGGTTGTCTCCCGAACAGCTCCGTTTGTTCCAGGGTCTTTGCAGTCACATTGCAGTGGCGGTGCATAACGCGCGGCGTTTCCAGCAGGAGCGAAGCGAGCGCGAAAAGATGAGCCGCGAAGCCGAGGAGGCGCGCGCCATCCAGCAGGCTCTGCTGCCGAAAAGCTCGCCGTTCATACCCGGCTTCGCGGTCACCGGGCTTACCATTCCTGCTGGGGCCGTGGGTGGGGACTGGTACGACTTTATCAGCCTCGGTGATGGTCGCTGGGGACTGGTGCTCGCCGACGTTTCGGGCAAGGGCATGGCCGCGGCTCTGCTGATGTCGGCCACTCGCGCCATGCTGCGCTCGCTGGCCGAGCACAAGGGTAGTCCAGCGGAATTGCTTACCTGCCTCAACCGCCGGCTGGTCGAGGACTTCCCGTCCGGCCGCTTCGTGACCATGGTCTACGGAGTGTTTGATCCCGGCTCTCGAACCCTCACCTTCGCGAATGCCGGGCACCTGCCCCCCGTAATGGTGGACGCAACCGGGACACGCTTTCTCGAAACCGAGAAGGGTTTGCCGCTCGGCGTGGCACGCAGCGGTTTCTCCGAGGTCACGGTCGAGTTGACCGAGGGCAGTCGGGTGGTTGTCTACAGCGACGGCATCACCGAGGCCGCCGCACCAGACGGCGAAGAGTACGGCCCCGCCCGTCTCGCCGCTCACATGCAACGGCCAGATGCCGGCCTGGAAAATCTGCTGGATGATGTGCGCTCGTTCGTGAATGGCTCCGGACTGCGGGACGACGCCACGGCGATCATGTTGAAGGCGTGAGTGGCACGCGCGCTCGACCATCTGGTGGCGAGTTTGAGTTTGCGGGCAGGATGCCCTCAGGACAGCCGGCAAGATGCCGGCGCTACGCGCGTTGCCGGTCAGGCGAAGCGGGCCCGGTGTTCCAGAAGAATACAGCGATCCATGATCACGAAGACTCCTGCCCGGCGGGCCTTCTCGGCCGCAGCTTGGTGAATCACTCCTTCCTGCATCCAGACGGCACGCACCTTGAGTTGGATGGCTTGATCGACGACTTCCTCGACAAACTCCGGACGGCGGAAGATATCCACGATATCGATCTTCTCCGGAACGGCCCGCAGCGAGGGGTAGGAGGGCTCGCCCAGCGCCTCCCGGATGTTCGGGTTCACCGGGATGATGCGGTAGCCCTCGCCCTGCAGGTAGGCGGCAACTCCGTAGCTGGGACGGAGAGGATTGTCGGACAGGCCGACGACCGCAATCGTCTTTGCCAGCCGCAGAAGATCTGCAATCGGATCGGAACTGACCGAGGAAGACATGGGATCGGTTGGGATTGTATCTAACCGGACGATTTTTTGGTCGGGTCGGACTTCTGCTTGAACATCTTGAGCGCCAGCTTGCGAATGGTCTCCGAGACCTCCTTGTTGGAAGACAGATTCCGCAAATCACCGATCAGCAAGTTTTTCATCAGGCCCAGGGAGACGTCCATCGGGGTACGCGGATTGAAAACCAGATTGCGTACGACGGCATAGTTTTTGGCGAAGCGTCGTTTCATGGGAATGGTGCGCAACACCGCCTCCAGCACATTTTTCTGGCTGGCGAATTTCTCGACCTCGCCGTCGGTAATCTTGGGAGAATCCAACACGGCCAGCGCGACCAGTTTGGTGCCATCGCGCACCAGGAGCGAGCGTTCTTCTTTTGTGCCCTTCATGGCCAGCTGGATGCGCCCTTTGATGTCGAGCTTGGAGATCTTCTGCAGTGCACTGCCCCGTTCTTCCTGGTGACTGAGGTGGGTCTTTCTCTGCAACTTGGCGGGAGCCGCGGCGTGGCCAGTCCCTGCCGGCCCGGCAGCCACCGACGCAGGTTTCGGCGCGGGCGCACAGGGCTGCGCCGGTTCAACCTCTGCCACCGGCGCTTCCGCCGTCGCGGTTTGGAATGTGCCGCCCTCCGCCGGAGCGGCTTCCACGCCCTCATAGATTCCGCCGATCGGTTGGAAGGGTTTTTCTCCTTCCGCGACAATCTCCTTGGCGTGTTCGACCAGGAAAGCCGCCAGCACCTGGTCCGCCTCGTCTGCCGGCGCGCTCGCTGGCGCGGCCGGGAAGGCGGCCGGCGGCAAAGCGGCGTTTTCGCGACTGGGCTCCTCGAATCCCGCTGCCTTGAGACGCTGGTGCAACTCGGTGCATTCGCCCGGGGTGACATTGGGATTCGAAGCGAGCGCGTTGAGAAGAGACGAAGACTGCTGCGCGCGCCGGCTCTGGAGCATCGCGCCGACGACCTCCCGTGTGCCGGAGGCGGCCAGAGTCATCAGCGTCTCTTCCGCGACAGAGGGATTCTCCAGCAACGCCGGCAAGAGATGTGGCCGCAGGTTCTCGGCGGCGCTGAGGTAGTCGAGAACCTCCCGCGGGGTCGCCGGATCGGCCGCGGCGGCCAGGGACGACTTTTCGTCCCACCCAGCCAGCGTCATGCGCGCGGTTTGGCCGAAGATCTTGTTGTGGTTGGCGAGGTGGACCAGAATCTCGATCATCTCCGCCGGGGGCACCGACAACGCTCCGCGGGCCGCTGCCTGCATGAGGTTGGCGGGCACGGCCGAGGAACGAACGAGATCGATCATCCGGGGCATGGACCCTACATTCTGATTATGACAACGCAGCGCCGCCCCTGGCACCCTGGCGGACTAGGGTTTCCAGTTCAGTCACTACCCGTTCCAGTTCTTCCACCAGCCGATTGGGTCGGCCGGAACGGAGCACCTCGAGCACAGCCCGGTAGTACCAAAGCGTCCCGTCGCGGCGTCCGCTGAAACGCTCGAATACGGAATCTCCCGTCCGGCGGTAGTCGGCCAGAATGGTCCGGACGTTGTGCAGCTTGTCCGCAGCGCTGACCAGGCGTACATCCTCGTTGGACCCGCGCAAGACGTCCAGGTAATCCAGCTTGCGTTGCTTCCAGGGTGGCTTGGGGATGGCGTAGGTGTCGGTACAACCGGCAACGATTCCGGCGACGCGGTCGCCAAAACGCAGGCGGACCTCGGCGAGCATGGGTTGGCCGCCGCAATCCTCCACCACGTCGTGCAACAGCGCGGCGATGGCCTGATCCTCGTCGCCGCCCGCTTCGAGGACCAGGGCCGCCACGCTCATCAGGTGCGAAATATAGGGAACGCCGGTCTTCTTACGGGTCTGCCGGGCATGTTTCTCGGCAGCGAACAGAAAGGCCTCGCCGAAGCGGTCGCCAAGTTTCGCGCCGGGGACGGTCATGGCTGCTTCTCTCCCCGGCGCATCAGCAGGTAGGCTCGGATGAAGGGTTGCAGGTCGCCGTCGAGCACGCGGTCCACGTCGCCGACTTCGACCTTGGTGCGGTGATCCTTGACCATTCGGTACGGCTGCAGCACGTAAGACCGAATCTGTGATCCGAAATCGATTTCGAGCTTGGAATCTTCGATCTTCCTGGTGGCTTCTCGCTTCTTTTCCATTTCGAACTCGTACAGCTTCGAACGCAGCATGCTCATCGCCTTCTCTCGGTTCTTGTGCTGGGAGCGCTCGTTCTGGCAACTGGCGACGATGCCGGTGGGAATGTGGGTGATGCGCACGGCCGAATCGGTGGTGTTCACGTGCTGCCCGCCCTTGCCGCTGGAACGGTAGGTATCGACGCGGATATCTTCTGGCTTGATGACCACCTCAATGCTTTCGTCGATTTCGGGAGATACAAAGACACTGGCAAACGAAGTATGCCGGCGTTTGGCCTGGTCAAAGGGCGAGATCCGAACCAGCCGGTGCACTCCGATTTCGCTGGTGAGCAGGCCGAAGGCGTACTCGCCCATCACGCTGAAGGTTGCGGACTTGATCCCGGCCTCTTCGGCCGGCTGGTAATCGTTAAGCTCCGTTTGGAAGCCTTGCCGCTCCGACCAGCGCAAATACATGCGCAGCAACATGTCCGCCCAGTCCTGAGAGTCGACACCCCCAGCCCCCGGGTGGATGGTAACGATGGCGTTGCGGGCGTCATTTCCCCCGCTGAGCAACGTCTCGGTCTCGAGGCGGTCCACGAGTTGCTGCAATCCTGACAGTTCGCGGGCGAGGTCGCTATCCACGGGCTCGCCTTCGCGGACAAGTTCGAAGTAGGCGGCGATGTCCTCATCGCGCCGGGCAAGGTCGGCCTCCGTGGCCAGTGCGCCTTCCAGGCGCTTCTTCTCGCGCATCACTTGCTGCGATTTTTGCGGATTGGACCACAGCTCGGGGTCGGTGGCTTGCTTGTCGATCTCGGTCAGCTGCAGCCGCAGTTTGCCGGCGTCAAAGGTACTCCCGGAGAGTGCGAACTTTGTCTTTCAGGGCAGCGTATTGCTGTTCAAGTTCTTCAACCATGGCCTAGGTTTCTTCCTTCACGGGAGTGCAAAGCGCGCAATCAACGCTCCCACGGCAATTATCGCACACACCCAGGCGAACCAGTCGCCGTGGCGGGCGTAGAAAGTAGTTACCTCAGTGATGGCGTAGGGCGCGGCCAACGCGGTGCGGGTTTTGCGCGGCACCTGAGCGACAACGCGGCCGTAGGGGTCGATGGATGCCGTGAGGCCGGTGTTGGTATCGCGCAGCAACCAGCGGTGATTCTCGACAGCCCGCATGCGAGCCTGGTTCAGGTGTTGAGCCCAGGCTCCCGAGTCGCCGTACCATCCGTCGTTCGAGATGTTAACCAGGACCTCCGCTCCTTGGGCCACAAGCTGGCGGACTTCGTCCGGGAAGATGGATTCATAGCAGATGAAGACGCCAATCTTAGTGTTTGCCGCTACTAGAGGAGCATGGGACCTGCCTCCGGTGAAGCTGCCCACCGCCTGCGTGAGTCCGCCGGCAAAGCCGAAGATGGAGGGGAAGGGCAGGTACTCTCCGAAGGGAACGAGATGAATCTTGTCGTAGCGGCCCTGCCAATCCCCGCCCGGGCTTACGAGCACTGCCGAGTTGAAGGCACGGGTACCCGGGTGAGCGACGCTGGGGCCCTCGGTGCCGATGGCGCCAGAGAGGACCCAAGCCTGAGCCTGGCGCGCCAGGTCGGCCAGGGCGTCCCGAAATAGTGGATCGCTCGTATAGAAGGGGGCGGGGGATTCGGGCCACACGATCAGGTCCGGGTGCTGGTTCGGCGTCGGCGTGGGATGCAGGCTAAGGGAGGCGAAATCGCGCAGTGTAGTTTGGAACAAATCCTGGGTCCAGGCGCCACTATCGGCGACAGGAAGATTCTGCTGCAACAAGACTGCCGTAAGCTCGGCCGTTACGGGGGGTGGACTCAGCCAGCGCCCCGCTTGCAGGATGAAGGCGGCGGCTAGCGAGGCGGCCAGAAGGTTTCTCCGTTTGTGGCGCGGCAAGAGGAACGCGGCCGCGAAGGCGGCATTCACCAGCACGATCTCGAAAGAGAGCCCGTACACACCCGTCGCGGTCGCGATGCGGGTGAGGGGAATGTTGTCGACCTGGGCCACTCCCAGGAGATCCCAGGGAAAACCACTGACCCGGGTGCGTGCCAATTCCAGCCCTACCCACAGAAAGGGCGCGGAAATCAATGCCGGGCGATAGGAGTGACGCCGCGCCAGCACAGCCATGAATAGCCCGAAGGCTCCGTGGTAAAGCCCGAGATACAACGAAAACAGGAGAAGCACAAATGCGGCAAGCGGAGCAGCCAGGCCACCGTACTGGTGCATGGTGTCGTAAACCCAGTAGCAGGTGCCGAGATACCACAGGATGCCGCAGACGTAGCCGAGCCAGAAACCCTGCCACGGAGTGGCGGGCATGAGCTTTTGTAATTCTTCCAACTGCAGAGTGTCGGGAACACGGGCATGGAGCAACGCCACCAGCAGCGGCGCAAGCGCAATCCAGGAGAGGAGGTAGACGTGAGGAAGAGGAAAGATCAGCACCTGGAGCAGGACGGAAACAGCGACGAGACGCCAGGCAGATCTGTGAATCTTGCGCACCGGGGAAGGATACCAGGGGCAGGCTTCAGGCTACAGGCTGCCGGCACCCAGTTTCTGGCGGACGAACTGTGCGATTTCCCGCGTGAGGTAGCAAGGCGGAACGATGTGGAAAACGGGACGGCCGGATACCGGCTTCAGAGAGACGTCTTTCCAGGAAAATCCGACCGCAGTCTTATGAAGAATTACCGCGTCGGCGCGATCGAGAAATTCCCTCGCCGAGGTTTTGAAGTCAGCCGTGGACGGGTCAAGCACAGTGAGGTACAAATCCGGGCGCAGAAATCTCAGGACGCTGTTCGATTCCAGGACCGCGTTTTGACCCGCCAAGTGCTCGCGCAGCGCAGGCATGGCCTCGGCGAGTCTTCCCTGCTCGGTTCTGACCCACCAGGCACGAACCGCTCCCGCCGCCAAAAAGCGCGACGTGTCCGATTCTCCCGCAGGATTCTTCTCTTCCGTGATCGCCCAAGCGTGATCTGCTGTGGCACAGTCGCAAGCCTGGCCATCCGCCGAGCATAGGCCGTGCCCGTACTGGGTAATCTTGCAGGCGGTCCAGTGAAATTCCGGCAACGCGGCGATAAGACCGGCGACCACGCTGGTCTTGCCTACGCTGCGGGAATGTCCACCGATGACGAGGATTGACATGGGGTATTGGTTGGTCGCTGGCCAGCCTCGGATCCTCGGCGGTTGCATTCTGTGCCTTGCCTGACGCCGCTTCAGGCGAACCGCCACACGGCTTCGCAGCCGGCACCGTTTGCTCCAGAAAAGCTGGCTGCACTGGACGCCCGACCTAGCTACGAGCCTCCATCTTAGCCCTAATCAAGCCGACTTGGTCCATACCGGCATAGTGGGCCTCTCCGTCGGGTTCTGCGTTGGCTCGGCCGTTGATGGAGTGCACTTCTTTATTCATGTTTGCGCAGACGCGCCAGCACAGCCAACTCTCTCAAGTATTGGCGGATGGGGCGAGCCGGGGTACCCCAGAAGACCACGCCTTTACCGCGGATTACCTTCTTGCTGGGAATACCGCTCTGCGCGCCCAGAATGGCACCTTCCTCGATGCGCACGTGATCGGCGATGCCCACCTGTCCCCCGATGATGACGTTCCTGTGCACCACGGCGCTGCCGGAAATGCCGGTCTGAGCAGCAATCACGACATCCTCGCCAATCTGGACGTTGTGGCCAACATGAACGAGGTTATCGATCTTTGTGCCACGCCGGATACGCGTTAGGTCCAGCGCACCGCGGGCGACGGTGGAGTTGGCCCCGATTTCCACGTCGTCCTCGATCACCAGCCGTCCCAGTTGGGGGAATTTTTCGTACCTGCCGGACTTCGGGTCACGCACAAAGCCGAACCCGGCGCTGCCCAGCACGGCTCCGGCGTGAACAACCACTCGGTTCCCCAGAGTCGTGCCGGGATACACCGTCACGTTGGGGTAAAGGCGGCAATTGCTGCCGATTTGGACGTCCGGTCCCAGAACGCACCCGGCGCCGATCAGCGAGTGCGCTCCAATCTCTACGCCTGTGCGAATCACGACGCGCTCCTCGACCGAGACTCCCTCGGCCAGGCGCGCCTCTGGGTGTACGACTGCGCTGGCATCGACACCGGACACGGCGTTCTCCCTGGGCGCGAGCCATTCCGCCGCCCGCGCGAAGGCCAGGCGGGGATGGGCGACGATCAACAGGGGCTTCGAGGGCTTTACATGGTTCGCGGCAAACCCGCCGGCAATGATGGCCGTGGCTTTGGACGCGAGTGTCTTCTGGAGGTATTTGACATCTTCCACAAAGACGAGGTCACCGACTTGAGCTGCCTGGACGCTGGCCACGCCTGAAACTGGGAGTTGGCCATCACCGATCAAGCGGGCGTGGAGATAGGCGGCCACATCCTTCAGGTTGCGCTGCATGGCTCTTGTATAGCAGCCTCACGGGCGGAAGGAAAGTTTGGCTATCCCGTGGCGGCTGCAATTTGCACAGGCAACCAAGATGTTCCGGCAGGCCCTTTCTGCGCTCGGTTTGGCCGATTTGGTCCTGCCCTGGGGGTGGGCGGTGGACGTTCCGATCTTGGGCACTCGATGGTGGGTGGCGAGCAACTGGTTCCAGGGGGCGAGGCCGGCTTGATTTCGGACCGGGGGAAGCCTCCGCCGATGGTTTCTACCCATTTGGCGGCTGTCCAGCGGGCAAGATGTCAGCCCTACGCTGCAGTAACATTCTGCGGTCAGTACAGCGGCGGTTGGCCTGGGGGGCGCGTCTTCCAACGGCGATGGACCCAGAGCCATTGATCCGGGTACTGGCGAACAAACCTCTCGATAACCTTCGAAAACTGCTGCGTGTTGGCGAGAACATCAGCCGCCGTGTCGCCGGTGCGGACTAGCGGAACGGCAGGATCAAAGCGCAGGCGGTACTTGCCGAGCGCCGGATCCCACACCGTGAATCCCGGCACGACGGCCGCGTCGGTACGCAGGGCAATGCGGGCTAAACCGCTGGCTGTGCCGGCGGGAATCCCGAAGAAATCTACGAACACGGCCTGGGGCGGCATGACGTTGGTGTCCATCAGAATGCCTACGGTCGCACCCTCTCTCATGGCGCGCAACAGTTCGCGGACGGGATCGTCCTTGGCGATGGCGGTGTTCCCATGCAGGGTGCGGTAATGACGCACCAGGCGGTCGAGGTAGGGATTGTCGAGCGGCCGCATCACGAAACGCAGGGGATGTCCGTAAAGGGCATGGGCAAACGCCGACAGCTCCCAGCCCCCGAGGTGCCCCGTGAGAAATAGCACGCCTTTGCCGCGCTGCGCAGCCTGCTCGAAGTTCTCATAGCCGTCGTAGATGACGACCTCGCTCACATTCTGGCGCGTGTAACGGGGGAAGAGACAGACCTCTGCTAGCTGGCGGCCCAGCGAGGTGAACTCGCCCCTGAGAATCCTCCGCCGTTCCCGGAAGCGTTTCTCCGGAAAAACCATCTCCAGGTTGCGCATGCCAACGCGGCGCAACTTGCCGTGCAGCAGGTACACAACCTGGCCGAGCGCGATGCCCGCGGCGCGCGCCCAGGGCCGGGGCAGCCGGCCGACTGTCTTCACGAGACACCAAGCCAGCGCGTATTCCACACGAAAACGCATGGGTGGGAAGCGGTGACGGTACCACCGGGAAAAATTCGCTGTCAAATCGGGGCGCAGCCGGAGACTTCAACCGACCCGCTGGCGTTCGCCATCGCAGTGGGAACAAGATGCCCAGGCCACAGCCGGCGGGACGCGACCGCACCGGGCTCCCCACACGGACGGAAGCCGGTTATTTGGCGGCCGCCTCCTTGGCCCACTTGGCCAAGGTGTTGAGGAAGGGATAGGCGTCCTTCGGGGGCTCGATCGCGCCAGTCAGCGAACTCCTAAACGTAACCATGTGGCCATAGAATTCGCGGGTGCTGTCCTTGTCCTGGCGGATGGTGGCGCCGGCCAGGGAGATACCCGCGAACACGCCGCGAGCACGGGAGTAGGTAAGTACCTGAGCTTTCATCTTCCAGTCGGTGTCGGCGGCGGCGTGGCGGCCCACGGGTCCCGCCGCCACGGAGGCGTTCGCGCCCAACTCGAATTTGCTGGAAAGCAGGTTATTCATGCCTTCGTTATTCATGATCAGCATAACCAGATCAATCGCCTGCCCGCCGATCAGGAACCCGAAGTCGCCCCCTTCGGTGACGAAGAAAGCGGGCGCGCTCCAGCCCTTGGAGGTGCGACAACTGGCGATTCCCCGCCCATATTGTCCGGCGATGATGAAGCCTCCCTTGAGCAGGGTGGGCACAACCGCCACACAGTCCGCCTTGGACAGCAGATCCTCCGGGATGCCCTGATCCGGGGCTGCCTGGATTTCATCGAGCACGTCGGCAGCGGCCTGAACGCGGTCGGCGGCTTTGGTTTCTTTGGTCTTCGGGGTCGTAGCTTGGTCCTGGGAAAGCGCGGCTAAAGACAAGGCGGCGATCATGACTACCAGCAGACTCTGCTTCATGGGTCCTCTGTTTGCGATGAATTCGGTTCCTGGGAATTGAATATGTGATTCTAAAGGCTGACTCGTGGGTTGGAGGCGGATTTTCCCCGGCTGGGTTGGTTGATCGCGGCTAACCGAGTTGGTTCCGCCGCTGGCGGAGTAAGGGAAAGGGCAAAAAAATCGGGGCTGAACGTGGCGACCCTAATCTCCACCTCCAACCCCGTCTCCCAGGTTCTGTGGTAGGTAAGTGGAGTATGCGGCAGGGGCTGGAGGGCGACAAGATTACCAGGGTCATTGTCCCCAAGTAACCACCGGGTGGCCCTCCCTACTTGGCCGAAACCAGCGAGTGGGTGATGGCATGCACGGAGAGGGCGATGCGGTTCTGCACTCCCACCTTACGCATGAGCTTGGCCACATGCGCCTTTACGGTGCGTTCCTCGATACCCAACGCCGCGCCGATTTCCTTGTTGGAGCGCCCAGCCACCAGCATCTCTAGCACTTCCTTCTCGCGGTCGGTAAAGGTCACGCGGCCGGCCGGGAAGATGCGTCCCGGGGACGAGGTAACGCGCTCGATGAACATGGAAAGCACGCGCCGCGGCGCCCAAACCGAGCCCTGATGCACGACGCGAATCGCCTGCACAAACTCCGAGGGAGTGGCCGCTTCATCCACGTAGCCCTTGGCGCCCGAGGCAATGGCCTTCAGGATGGTTTCTTCGTCCATCCCGGAGCCGGTGACGATGATGCGCAGGTCGGGCCGGGTGGCTTTCAGACTGGCCATCAGGTCGAACAAGTTCTGTCCGGCGCGGCTCCCCAGCAGCACTAGGTCGATGCCCTGAAGCACGCTGATATCGGGCAGGGCAGCTGCGACCAGTTCGAAGTCAGATTCGGAATCAAACAGGGCCCGGAAGCCCACAAACCGCAGGGGGTCGCTCTCCACTACGGCAATTCGGATAAGCGGCTTTTTCGCAGTTGCAGCTTTCATAGCGCGTCCTTGTTAGGATGGAACTGGGCTCAGCATAGCGGCAGCGCCCGAGGATGGGAAGGATAAGTAACAAAAGGGAAATTACCGGAGTAACATTGGTACAAGTCCAAAAAGACGGTGGGGGCGCATGAATCTTCGGAATTTGGCCTGGTTCTTCGCAGCACTTCTGGTGGGCCTAGCCCTTAGCGGGCTGCCTCTGGCTTCAGCGCAGAGTTCGCCGGCTCCGCCCCAGGAGGGTCAGGCTCCGGCACCAACTGCGCAAGCCCCGGCGACACCCGCCTACCAGCCCAAGTTTCCCGGAGATCCCGCTCGTTCGGATTCCGAGGCGGCCGCGCTTGGCTACATGAGAGTGGTCGTGCGGGCGCAGAAGGACTACTACAAGAAGCACGACAAGTACGCCAGTTCGCTGGCGCTCCTGGCCGGGCATGGTTCCTTCACCAAGCGCATGGCGGAAACCACCGACCGCGGAGACTACGCGGTGGGCTTCAGGAGCCGGAAAGACGGCTACATCCTCACCCTGACGCCCAAGAACCTGGATGCCGAGCACCGGTCGTTCTACGCCGATGAGGACGGCGTGATCCACGCCGACGAGACCAAGGCGGCGGACGAGAACTCGCCGAAGATCAAATAATGGTTACCCGCTGCGCGGATGCCTCCAGTCATGACGGCGTCTTCGCTTCCTTGATCTCGGTTGCCTTCCCTCCGTAATAGGTAATGGTAAGCGGCTTCCCACCGTTGGGATAGTGCACCGTCTTCCAATCCGGGTCGCTCTGCCGGTCGGGAACACCCATGCCGATCGCGAAGACAGCCTGCATCTCGTTCATCCCCGGCCTGACTTCGTGCTTCTCGATCGATTGCCACACATCCACGGGCCAGAGTTTGTACAGCTCCCGCGGATCCTGGATGTAGAGCATCTCGTCGGAATAGATCTTGTAGACGCCGTCCTTCAGCAACCCGATCTGGAAGGCGTAGGTCTTTCCATTCTGTTCGAAAACGGCCATCACCTGCTTCTGATCAGGGGACGAGGGCGCGACGTCGGTGACAACCTCCTTGATTTCCAACCGCTGGATGGGTAGAAGCAGTCCTGCCTCGTGAGTGAAGTCGGCGCGATGCGTTGTGGGATGGTACGGGTAATAGAAGTAACGATAGCCTTCTTTCACCCAGGTGGGCATTTTGGTCAGTTGGCGCGCCGATATCAGGTCGTAAGGATAGAGTTTCTTTGGGGTGACGTAATAATCTGGGTTGAGTGGAGGTGCGGCCGGCTGCGCTTTCTGCGCCGGTCCCTGGGATCTCCGGTAGAGCAGGTAGGCGGTGTGGCCGGCGGCGATCACAATCGCCAGCACAAGCACGGGCTGGATCATCTTCCGGGCTTCCGAGCTGATTGCCATTCCTCTACGTTATCAAAGGTTCAAAGTGAGCCGAGGATGAGAGACTCCCGCGCTGCCGTGAGGTAAACTAAGGCCCAGATGGGCTCTCAGCGAGGAGAAACAATGCCAGTCACGCAGGATGACGTTCTCAGCGCGCTCAAACAGTGCTATGACCCGGAGATTCCGGTGAACATCGTCGACCTGGGATTAATTTACGACGTGCGCTTCCAAGCAGCGGAGGGAGGCCAGCAGGACGTGACCGTAGATATGACGTTGACCGCGCAGGGTTGTCCCGCACATGTGCAGATCGGGGAGCAGGTCAAGTCACGGCTTGAGCAGTTGCCGGGCATTCGCAACGCCCAGGTCAACGTGGTGTGGACGCCGCCGTGGACCCCGGAGCGTCTCAGCGCCGACGCACGCCGGCAGCTGGGGATCGAATAACCGCCCACCCTGATCTCTAATAGCTCCCGATTCCGCCCCACACCTGTCGCCCCCGGCGTTCGGCGATCTCCGCGATGCGCCGTCCTGCCTGGGAGGCCATGTCCAAAAGGCGCAGGACGCCCTGGAAGTAGTCGGGCAACGCGGTGCGCAGGTCCTGGAATTTCTCCGGATACTCCGACGCCAGCACGGCAAGCCCAACCCCGGCCGCCAATACTCCCGCAGCTTGTCGCTTCTTCAAGAACAGGACTGCCGCTGACCCGACCGAGCCGGCTAGCAATGCCTTCTTCCACCCGTTCATGGTCCCTCCGCCCCAAACTGATTCTAACCCACCGCGATTCTGCTGCTTTATACTGCCGAGTCCCGAAGCATTCTCCACGCAGCAAGGAGAGAGGCAATGTCCAAAAACATTCTGGCGGGCATGGTTGTCGCCCTGGGTCTGTTTCCCGCCGTGATCGCTGGCCAAACCAAGCCTCGCGCCCGCGACCTGGGCGTGCCGTTCGATGGCCGGCCCGGCCCATTCAACGCCATTACCGACGTCAAGGGTGTCGAGGTGGGACACACCACGCTGATTTCCGGTTCGGGCAAGCTCAAAGTCGGGCAGGGACCGGTACGCACCGGGGTGACGGCGGTTCTGCCCCGGGGCAAGGATTCATTGGACCCCGTCTTCGGTGCCTGGTTCACGCTTAACGGGAACGGGGAGATGACGGGAACGACTTGGCTGGAGGATTCCGGATTCCTCGACGGCCCTGTCATGATCACCAACACGCACAGTGTGGGTGTGGTCCGGGATGCGGTAATCGCGTGGCGGGTCAAGAAAGCCCCTCCCGACCAGGAGGGCTACGAGTGGTCCTTGCCCGTAGTGGCGGAGACCTATGATGGCGATCTCAACGACATCAATGGCTTTCACGTCAGGCCTGAGCACGCGTGGCAAGCGCTCGACAAGGCGCACGGCGGCCTGGTTGAGGAAGGCAACGTCGGCGGTGGCACGGGGATGATCTGCAACGAGTTCAAGGGCGGGATCGGAACCTCGTCCCGCGTGCTCGACGCCAAATATGGCGGTTACACCGTCGGGGTGCTGGTACAGTGCAACTACGGCTGGCGTAGCCAGCTGCGGATTGCGGGCCTCCCAGTGGGACGGGAGATTGCAGATCACACGGTGCGGGACGACGACGTTGGCTCCATCATTGTGGTGTTGGCCACCGACGCGCCATTAATCCCACCCCAGCTGAAGCGCACCGCTCGCCGGGTTGCATTGGGATTGGGTCGGGACGGAAGTTTCTCCGGAGACGGGTCGGGAGACATCTTCATCGCGTTCTCCACCGCCAATCCCGGCGCCGCCAGTGCGAGAGGCCTCCGCCAGATCACGATGCTGCCCAATGAGCAACTGAACCCTCTTTTCCTGGCAACGGTTCAGGCCACCGAAGAAGCGGTCGTCAACGCCATGGTTGCGGCCGAGACGATGAAGGGGATTAACGACTTCGAAGTGATCGCCTTGCCCCACGATAAACTGCGCGAAGTGCTGAAGAAGTACAACCGGCTGGTGAAGTAGGGGGGAAGAGTGCCGAGATTTCGGGAGGGTCGCGGACATGAGTAAGGATGAGCTCTGCGTCCCCGGGTCACGGAGAAGGACAGGGGCCTTGAGCGGCAGCGATCGCTGAGGACTCGGCGAGGACCGAAAGGGAACCCGTTTACCGCCCGAATGTGTGCGACACCGCGCGCGCTACGCGGGCCGAATGCTCCCACCAAGCCGCGGCCCTACACCGGCTGTACCGCCGGCTCGTGCTTGCCTTCGTGGACCGTTTTCAGCGCGCTTTCGAGGACGTCCAGGGCCTCGTCCATCTGAGCATCGGTGATCACCAAGGGCATCAGCAGGCGGATCACGTTGCCGTAAGAGCCGGCGGAAATCGTGATTAGGCCATGTTCATAGCAATATTGCGTGACCTGCTTGGTTTCATCGGCGGCCGGCTCGCGCTTGTCGTGAGACTGGACGAGTTCAAGCGCCTGCATGGCGCCCAGGCCCCGCACATCGCCGATGATCGGCCAGTTCCTCTGCCATATTCGAGCACGCTGCTGGAAACGCGCTCCCAACTGGCTGGCGCGCTCACTGAGATCTTCCTTCTCGAAAAGGTCGAGGACAGCCAGAGCCGCGGCGCACGACAGCGGGTTCCCAGCGAAGGTTCCACCCAGGCCTCCGGGGCCGGGTGCGTCCATGATCTCGGCGCGTCCGGTGACCGCAGCCAACGGAAGTCCGCCGCTGATGGACTTTGCGGTCACGATCAGGTCCGGCTCGATGCCGTAGCGTTCGCTGGCGAACAGGGCGCCGGTGCGCCCGAAACCGCTCTGGACCTCGTCGGCGATGAACAGCACGCCATGCTTGTGGCAGCTCTCGACCAGGACCTTAAAGAAGTCCCGGGGCGGGACCACGAATCCTCCTTCTCCCAGCACGGGCTCCGCGATCACGGCGGCCACGCCTTCCTGCGCGACCACCCGCTTGAAGGTGTCCTCGAGATGCCGCGCGCAATAGAGATCGCAGGCCGGATACTTCAGGTTGTAGGAGCAGCGGTAGCAATAGGCGTACGGAATGCGGTAGACCTCCCCAGGAAAGGGTTGGAAGCCGGACTTGTAGGGATGGGTCTTGCTGGTCAGGGCCAGCGTCATCATCGTGCGGCCGTGGAAAGCGTCCTCGAAGGCAATGATTCCGGGACGTCCGGTATAGGAGCGTGCAATCTTCACCGCGTTCTCGACGGCCTCAGCGCCGCTGTTTACGAAGAAGGTCTTTTTGGGAAACCTGCCCGGAGTAACCTGGTTCAGACGTTCGGCCAGACGCACGTAACCCTCGTAGGCGGTGACTTGCACGCAGGTGTGCAGGTAGCACGCCAGCTGATGTTCGATCGCCTTGACCACGTCCGGTGAACGGTGACCGACGTTGAGGCATCCAATGCCGCCCGCGAAGTCGACGTAGCGGTTGCCATCCACATCTTCGATGACGGCGCCCTCCGCCTTGGCCACATATACCGGGGTGGACTGGGAGATGCCACGGGGCACGGCGTCGGCGCGCCGCGCGGCCAAGGCTCTCGATAGCGGTCCAGGGATCGGAGTTTTCAACTGAATGGTTGCCATCTCAGTACCATCCCACGGGGGCTTCATTGAGATTGATGTGTACCTGCTTGGTCTCGAGGTATTCCTCGACGCCCCAGGGACCGAGTTCACGGCCGAACCCGGACTGCTTGTAACCGCCCCAGGGCGCTTCCACGTAGGTGGGCTGCATGTGGTTCACCCAAACGATGCCGGCGCGCAGGGACTTCACGACCCGAAAGGCCTTGAAGATGTCGCGCGTCCACACGGCGGCGGCCAGGCCGTAGGGCGAGTCGTTGGCGATCTTTGAGGCATCTTTTTCGTCCTCGAACGGGATGATTGCCGCTACCGGCCCGAAGATTTCTTCGCGGGCGATGCGTGCCCGGTTGTCAACGTCGTAGAAGATGGTGGGCTGCACGTAGTAGCCCTTGGCGAACGCGGCGCGACCGCCGCCGCTGGCAAGCTTGGCTTCTTGCTTGCCGACTTCCAGGTAGGAGAGAACCCGCTCGTACTGCTCCTTGCTGACCAGCGGTCCCATCTTGGTTTCGCGGTCAAGCGGAGCGCCGAGCTTGATCCTCTTGGCTTTTTCCGTCATGGCCTCCACAAACTTCTGGTAGATCGGTTTCTCGACCAGGATGCGGCTGCCGGCGGAGCAGACTTCTCCCTGGTTGATGAAGACGCCGAAGAGCGCGCCATCGATGGCGGCTTCGAAGTCGGCATCCGCGAAAAAGATATTGGGCGACTTGCCGCCCAGTTCCAGGGTGACGCGCTTGATGGTGTCGGCGGCTTCCTTGACGATGATCTTTCCCACGGCGGCGCTGCCCGTGAATGCGATCTTATTCACGTCGGGATGCTTCACCAGCGGCGAACCACAGGTCTCGCCAAAGCCGGTGACAACGTTCACCACACCTTTCGGGAGCCCGGCTTGCTCGAACCAACGGGCAAATTCTAGCGCGGTCAGGGGTGTCTGCTCGGCCGGTTTCAGGATGCAGGTGCAGCCTGCGGCCAGGGCGGGTGCGAGCTTCCACGCAGCCATCAGCAAGGGGTAATTCCAAGGAATGATCTGCCCCGCGACGCCGATAGGTTCCTTGAGCGTGAGGCTGACGGCATTGTCCGGAACCGGATTCACAAAGCCCAGTATTTTTGTGGCCAGGCCACCGTAATACTCGAAGCAAGTGGCGGTGTCGTTGATGTCGAATTCCGCCTCCACGATGGGCTTGCCGCAGTTACGGGCTTCCAGCTCCGCCAGCATGGAGAGGTTTTGGCGAATTGTCTCGGCCAGCCGGAACAGGACGCGGCCGCGCTCCTGCCCCGTCGTTGTCGACCATGGGCCCGCGTCGAAGGCAGCCCTGGCGGCGGCTACGGCCCGATTCACATCCTTAGCATTGGCGTCGGGAACCTGCGCCATGACCTCTTCTGAGGCAGGGTCATAAACCGGGAAGGTCTGGTTCGACTGGCTGTCCACCCACTCGCCATTGATATACATCTGGTAGGCTTTCACGTCGGTCTTGACTCCACGGGGCATAAGGAACTCCTTTTCATCTCCCGGACCCCCTCGTCCGGGCAGGCGGGCGAGGTTGGCCTGCCTGCAGTAGGTTCGACCCAGGCGAACGAGAGCGTTCGCCCTACACAGATCGCGCTGTTCCCAGCTTGCTGGTCTGAGAAGCCTCGGGCTCTGCGACTTTCAAACGGCTGTACACGAAGAAAAAGAAAGCCGCCAGCGCCAGAAACGCGAAGGTGATGCCGAACATGGTGACCTCATACTTCCACACGGAGGTGATCTGCTTCGCGGGGAAGAAGGCCAGGGCAATGCCCAGGGCGGTGGTGACGAACCCCGCGCCGCCGGCGAGCAACAGCGTTCCCCGGCCATAGCGCCCGCCTTCGAGCGGCTTACGCAGGGCGAACTTCAGCAAGGCCGCGAAGACGTAGAGGAACGGCACCAACTGCAGAACCACCGCCAAGGAAAGCATTTTCTGGAAGGCTTCCTGCACGCCGCCGGAAGCGTAAAAATTGATGACCACCAGCACGAGGGAAACCACGGTCTGGACGATGAGCGCCGCATAGGGCGTTGCGTAGCGGGGATGAATTTTGCCGAGCCAAGAGGGCATGTAGGAGTCAAGCCCGGCGACAAAGGGGATGCGCGCCGAGCCGCCCATCCAGGCCGATCCAATGCCCGCGATGGAGAGACTCAGCATGATGGCGAAGGGTGCGATGATCCAGCCAACTCCGACCTCGCCGGCCATGTGGTTCACCGCCTGCACCATGCCCTGCAACACGCTGATGTCATTCTTCGCGACCGCGACCAGCAGAGTCAGAGTGGCGCCAATGTACAGTGCGCCGGAAATCACCCCACCCCACGCCACCGCTCCCGGCAGCGTGCGCAGGGGATCACGGATCTCATCGCCCATGACCGAGGCGAGTTCGAGGCCCACCAGGCCGAAGCAGATGACGCCAAAAGAGTTCAGCACGAAGCGTGGATCGGCAGGAATGCGGAAGTCGCCCGCCGTCAGCGTGGTGCCAATGCGGGAATAAATGGCCAGGCCTAATCCGATGAGCACGGCGGCGGCGACGAAGGTGCCTAAGGCACCGACGTTGTTCAGCCACTTGCCTACGCCGAGTCCGACGATATTGAGGATGGTGAGCAGGGCGAGCAAGATGAGGGAAGCGGCCATGGCAAAGTTCTTGTTATCCGCGAGCCCTGCATGCCCCGGCCCCAGGGCGAACACTGACACACCCACGAAGTACAACATGACCGTCGGCACGTAGAGCATGTTGTTGGTCCAGTAGCACCAGCCGGAGAGAAATCCGTGGAAGTCGCCGAAGACCTCTTTGGCCCAGAGGTAGACGCCGCCTTCGCCCGGATAGCGGTGTGCCAGTTCAATGACGGCGATGCCCTGGGGCCAAAAAAACAAGAGGAGAGAAATGATCCAGAGCCAGACCGTTACCCCACCGTTGGCGGCAATCGAGGGCACCACATTCAGATTGAACACCGCGACCACGAACAGTAGGACGAGGTCCCAGCGGCCCAGAACGCGTTTCAGGTGAGGCTGGTCCGCTTCGGTTTGCTTGCTGGACAAAAATTACTCCGTGAACAGCGGGCGTTTCACACATTCCCTGCGCGTGAGGCGGACCACCGTGTCCGCCCCACACGCGGTTAGTGCGCGGCCAGAGCCGGAACCTTATCGGCGCGTTCCTGCTGCGCCTGGGCGAGGGCGGGAGCAATGTCCTCGAAGGCGGCGATGTGTTTGTCGATGTCGGCCTCGGTGTGCTGCACCGACATGGTCCACTGCTCGTCCCACCAAAAGGGTTGGGGCATGACGCCACGGTTTACCATGCCGAACCAGTAGTGCCGCCACAGATCCACATCAATCGTGGTCCAGTCACGGTAGTTGCGAATCTCCTGCGGGTAGAGCATCAACGCTCCGTTAGCGCCGGCCTGCGCGATGTAGGCCTGCAACCCAACCTTGGCAATCGTCTTCCGGTAACCATCGACCAGCTTCTTGCTGAGCTGGTCGACGTGGGCGTAGTTCTCTTGTGTGAGCACCTCACGAAACGTGGCCAGTCCGGCCGCCATGGAAACCGGGTTGGTGTTGTAGGTCCCCCCGTGGAAGACTTTGTGCTGCGAGATCAGGTCCATGGCCGACCCGTGCGCGCCGAACGCAGCCAGCGGGAATCCCCCGCCAATCGACTTCGCCAGGCAGATCATGTCGGGCGCGACCCCGAAGTATTCACTGGCTCCGCCCCGACCCAGCTTGGCGCCGGTTTTGACCTCGTCGAAAATGAGCAGCGCGCCGTTCTTCGTCGCAAGATCGCGCAGACCCTGAATGAAGCCGGGCTGCGGCAGGCAGAGACCGACGTTCATCAGGATGGGCTCCAGAATGATGGCGGCGATCTGGCTTGAGTTCTCTTTGAAGCGACGCTCGACCGTGGCTAGATCGTTGAAGGTAGCGATCACAACGTTGGCGACCGCAGACTTGGGCACACCCAGTCCGCCGGGAACGGACACCGGATCGTGCACGTCACCATAGTCCGGCGCATGGGGCTTCACGCTGACCAGGGCGGAGTCGTGCAGCCCGTGGTAGCCGCCTTCGAACTTGATGATCTTGTCGCGTGCGGTGGCGGCGCGGGCGAGCCGGACGGCGTGCATAGTCGCTTCGGTCCCGCTCGAGCCAAACCGGACCATCTCCACCGGGAAACGGGCACAGATCTCTTCGGCCAGTTCCCACTCCATGTCATGCGGCATACCGAACATGGTGCCCGAGGAAAGACGCTTCTCGACCGCTTTCATCACGGCCGGGTGGCAATGGCCGGCCATGAGCGCGCCGAAGCACAGGTTGTGGTCCACGTAGTCGTTGCCGTCGAGATCGCGGAAGTGCGAACCGCGGCCTTCCTTTACGAAGATGGGGTAGGGATCATAAGCGCGGTAATTGCTGGCGACACCCAGGGGAATGCGCTTGAGATTTTTCTTGTGGGCTTCGGCAGATTTCGGCGTTCGGCGCTCGAAGGTTTCGAGCTCCTTCTGCAATTCCGCGTACACGGGAATCTCCAAGAGTGCTCAGGCCGTCAGGGCCCTTAGATTTTGAGCCCGGGCGGCGGGGAAACCGCCCGGGGATAGGCAACCAGTCTATTGTTTCACTCAAAAGTAGAACTTCAAAGCGAACTGGACCAGACGGGGGTCGTGCGCCTGCAACACCTGGCCAAACGTCGTGTTCGAGAAATTCCCGTCCGGATTGAAGAACTGGGTCCGGTTGAACATGTTGAAGATGTCAGTCCGGAACTGGAAGTACTTGGCTTCGGTAATCGCGATGCGCTTGGAAAACGTGATATCCCACTCGTTCTGCCCCGGCCCGCAACACACGGAACGCTGGTTGGTCGCAAACGTGCCCAGTGTAGGATCGGCGTACTGCGTCGAATCCAGGTAGTAGTGCTGAGGGGTGGTTTTCGGACTTAGAAAGTGGGGCGCACCGGTGAGCTGAGGCGGACCGGTTCCGAAGAAGAACAAACTGTTGATCAGCTCATTATCGTTCTGGGTCTGCAGGCGGATGGGGAATCCGCTCTGGAATTGGGTGATGCCGGAGATGGCCCAGTCATCAATCACCTTGCCCACCCAGCCCGGGTGTTTCCCAACCGGCAACTCCCAGTAGTAGTTGATAACAAAGCGCTGGGCAGAATTGAACAGAGAGAGCGCACGGCTTTTCTTGTAGTCGAATGGATTCAAGGTCTCTTCAAAGCTGGAGGCCCAGTCCATGGACTTGCTGAACGTGTAGGCGGCCTGCAATTGCAGGCCGTGGGAGAAACGCTTCTCCAGCATGGTCTGGAACGAATTGTAGGAGGCGGCGGCAATGGTGTCTTCCGCGAAGATGTCGGTAAAGACGGGAGTACCGTCCGCAGGGCAGTTGGCACCCGTCATGGGATTGCAATTAGGCGAGGAATAGGGACGCAGACCAACCAACGTGATGCCGTTCGGCGCCACCGAGCCGATCACGGTACCCGCAGGAATGACGGCGGTGGGACCGTACGGCAGGTGCAATCCTCCTGCGGGCGCGACAGCGTTTGCGGAGATGACAAAGGGAGCATCTTGCGCGGTGGGTCCACAGTTGACTTGATTCCCCGAGCCGTCGGTGACCGAGGTTGGGTCGGTCGCGACCATGCTTATGATATCGAGGCAGGTTTGCGGAATGGAGGGGTTGATGTCGTGCGACGCCAGCAACCGGTGGCCCTGGGAGCCTACGTAGCCGACCTGCCACAGCAGATCCTTGGCGATCTCACGCTGAATACTCAAGTTGTATTGCGCGGTGTACTGCGTGCGCAGGTGGGGCTGAAAATCGCCGTACATAAGGATCGGACGGAAGTTGGCCCAGCCAGGGTCCTGGCCCTTGATGGGATTGAGAATGCCGTTGAAGGCGTTGGGGGCAACGTTGCCCGATTGCCCCACAAAGGGCGTGTTGAACATGGTGCTGGAAAATCCGGGACTGCTGCCGAACGGAGGCTCGGCGCCAAACTGTTCGAGCACCAGCTGCTCCATCGGGTTGTAGAACAGACCCCAGCCGGCGCGAATGCTGGTCTTGCCGTTCGTGCCGAAGAGCTTCCCCAGCAGACCACTGTCGAAGTTGGGACTATAGGAAAGGCCGATGCGCGGCGCAAAGGCCTTGTAGTAGGTGGAGGTCAGACCCGCCGGAACACCCGGATCGCCGGGAACCACCAAGCCGGTGGGACAGTACATGGGATCGGTATTGCTGCAGGGATACGTCTGGCTATTCTGGCCTGGCCGGAACGTCTGCACATGGCCTAGCACGTCGGTAAGGGGAGTGTCGAGTTCCCATCGCAGGCCGTAGTTCAGCGTTAGATTGGGTTTCAGCTTCCAGCTGTCTTGAGCAAAGAGGTAGAGGCCGGTATTGCGGACGTTCTCCTCCTGCGCCGAGCCCTGGGTGTAGGTGTCGGGTAAGCCCAACAAGTAGCCCGGGTAGTTGTCGCCGTAAACGACGGCGTTGACCCCGCTGCTGTCGAACGTGAAGTTCCCATTGACGTTGTAATAAAGCGTCTGATCAAAGCGCGAGCGGCGCACGTCCACGCCAAACTTCGCGGTGTGATTGCCCTTGACCCAGCTCAGGTTGTCGGCCCACTGGAAGGTATTGCCCACCTGGGGGAGTTCGCCTTCCCAGCCATTTCCCCAGTTCGCTCCCCCGGCGATATTGATAAAAGGCAGGCCCGTGCGGTCGGCAGGAAGACCGGGCGTAATGCCCGCTTTCCCCGGAGGGATCCCCGAGGCAGTGATCGCGTCATTCACTGCCGATGAATCCGAGGTGCCGTTAAAACAGAAGTTAGCCGCTGCTCCTGTGCAGAAACTAGTGACCGGTGCCGTACTCTGCGGATGCTGGAAGGTCAGTTGGCCTTCCCGCATATAGGTAAAGCGGGCCTCGTTCACCAACGAATTGCTGATACTCCAGGTGTGGCTCACATTCCACTGTTGGAAGCGCTGGTTGACAATAGTGCCGTAGCCCGGAATATTCGCGCCCGAGGCCTGGAAACCGTAGAACGGCTGAATATTCTCGTCGTTCGTATAGTAGTAATAAACGCTGAGGTTCTGGCGGTCGTTGATGCGGTGGTCGACACGGACGGTGAACTGATCCTGGGTGTCCGCTGCCGCGGGCACGGCCTGGTAAGTGCCACCGGTCCGGTTCGGCCCTGGCACGATGTTCAGGAGGTTGGCCGCAACCGGATCCATGCAGGCACCGGGGATCGTTGCATTACCCGAAACCGGATCGGTGGGAAAGACGCTCGACCAATTATAGGGAAACAGGCTCTGGTTGTTGGGATCGGGCAGAGTTCCGCCCGCTTGGGTAATCGCCTGCGAGCAACCGGGGCGGCCAGCCAGCGCTTGTGACACGAACGGGTTTGCAATATTCCCACTGAAACCTCCGGCAAAGATGCCGTTCCTTTCGTCGGAAGTAGGAACGGCAACAAGCGGGCCGGAGATTCCCTGCCGGATCCGGCGCCCCTCGTAGGAGCCGAAGAAGAACGTTCGATCTTTCTTGATGGGGCCGCCAAATGTTCCACCGAACTGATTCTGATTAAATTGCGGCTTGACGGTATTGAAATAGCCCTGCGCGTTCAGAGCTTTGTTGCGGAAGTACTCATAGACGTCTCCATGAAAGGCATTCGTGCCGGACTTGGTGACGACGTTAACCACCGCGCCCGAGTTGCGACCGTACTCCGCGTCGAACGTGTTGGTAATGACGCGGAATTCCTCGATGGCGTCGGGCGAGGGCTGTACGGTCGGCAGATTGACAAACTGGTCGTTGGCATCCCCGCCGTTCACGCTGAAGTTGTTCGCTCGGCCGCGGCCCCCGTTCACCGACACCGACCCTGCCGCGTCGCTGCCGTAGAAGGTGCTTCCGCTGCTTCCCAGCTGCGACTGCACCCCCGGCTGCAGTTGCAGAAACTGGTAGGTGTCGCGCTGGTTGAGGGGAAGTTCGTTGACGGAGCGGTTGTTCACCACGGCGCCGAGTTGAGTGCTGGTGGTATCAACCAGCGGCGCTTCCGAAGTGACCTCGACGACCTCCTTGGTCTGCCCGATCTGCAGGACCATGTTCAGGGTCACGACCTGGTTGACATCGACGGTGACGCTCTTGCGCAGACTGCTATTAAAGCCCTCGTGGTCGAATCTGACATCGTACACGGCGGGCTGCACCTCGACAAAGATGTAGTCTCCGCTGTCGTTGGTCTGGGCTTCACGCACCACGCCCGTGGCCTCGTTGGTGAGTGAGACCTTAACCCCCGCCAGCACGGCGCCGCTGGGATCAGAGACGCGGCCGAGGATGCGGCCGCCGGTGCTTTGAGCCGGCAGCCAGACGGAAGCAAACAGACACATCAGGGCGACCAGACCGCGCGTCGCCCGGCGCGCTCTTGACGACTGCATGCGACCTCCAGGACCTCGGGGAAGTTGGTGGTGATAAAAAACAGACCCCTTGTGCGCCCACTAAACCTTGCTATAATCGCGCAAGGTTAGAGAAGCCCGGTAGCGCTGTCAAGCGAAAAATACTGTCCCGCCATGCCAAGAATCGTATTCGGAATACGCAGGAACGGATGAAGTCCGGGAACGCTTACTTGAAGATCGGTGAGGTGGCGCGCTTGGTGGGCGTTTCTCCTTCCGTGATCCGGGCCTGGGAAGCTCTCGGACTGACCCGCCCTCGCCGAACGGAAAGCCGCTACCGCTTATATACCGTGGACGACCTGAAGTTGCTCAAGCGTGCCAAGTTCCTGCGGCGGGTGCGCGGCTTGAACGCACCCGCCATCCTGCAGATGCTCAAACGTGAGGGGAGGGTACGATCCCGTCCGAATGGAGTTCCCGGGACCATCGGCCTCCGCCTGCGCCAACTGCGCTCGCGGCGGCGCCTCTCTCTAGCCCAAGTCGCCCAGGCAGTGGGCATCTCGGTCGGCTTCCTCAGCGCCATTGAGCGGTCGCAGATGAGTGCCTCGGTCGGAACCCTGCGCCGTCTGGCGCGCTTCTACCGCACCAACATCTTGGATTTTTTTGATCCTGCGGAATCAGAGAGCCGGCTGGTGCGGTCCAGCCAGCGAAAGGTGCTGGAGGCGGGACCGGGCGTGCGCATGGAATTGCTGGCGTGGGGCAAGACGGTCATGGAACCCCACCTGTTCCGCATTGCACCCCACGCCGGCAGTGGGGAGTCCTACACGCACGAGGGCGAGGAATTTTTGCACATCCTGCGGGGTGAACTGCAGATTGCCGTGGACGGGGATGAGTTCCACCTGAAGCGGGGCGACAGCTTTTACTTTGAGAGCTCGACTCCACACCGCTGGCGAAACCCGGGGCGGCAGGAGACCTGGGTGCTGTGGGTGAACACCCCGCCGACGTTTTAACCGTATTCGCAGCAGGAAAATCGCGCGCCGCGGTCCGTGGGATGGCCCCAGCGCGCAAGACCAGGCGGAGAAAAAGCATAAATGGCACGGAAAACTGGGAGGCTGGCCACGCTGTGCGCGCTGATTGCGCTGTGCGCGTCCTGCCAGAAAAAAACTCCTTCCCTCAACCTGCTGGTATGGGAGGGATACGCCGATCCCTCCTTCGTGAACGGCTTCCAAGAAGAGTGCAAGTGCAAAGTGTCGGCGTCCTACATGGGTTCGAGCGACGAACTGGTCGCCAAGCTGCGCGGCGGCAGCGCCAGCAACTATGACGTGATCTCGCCTTCCAGCGACGTGGCAACCATGATCGCGTCCTCCGGTTTGGCTGCGCCGCTTGATCTCTCCCAGATTCCCAGCTATGGCCAACTGGCGGCCAAGCTCACTTCCCTGCCCCTGGTGCGGATGAATGGCCGCGTCTACGGCGTGCCCTTCATGTGGGGGCCGAATCCGCTAATCTACGACACCACCGTGTTCGCGCAGCCTCCGGACAGCTGGAATGTTCTGTGGGATCCCAGGTACAAGGGCAAAATTTCGGTGTGGGATGAACTGTCCACCGTCTACATGACGGCTCAGATTTTGGGCTTCGACAAGCCTGACCCGAGCCAGCTCTACAACCTGAGCGATGAGCAGCTCGAGGCGGTCAAGAAGAAACTGCTGGACTTGAAGCCGAATATCCGCAAGATGTGGGCGACCGGAGGCGAACTGACCAACTTGTTCCAGAACCACGAGGTCGTGGCGGCGATGGGATGGCCCCTCAACACGGCAGAACTGAAGAAGCTCAACTTCCCGGTGGGCGAGACGATTCCCCGGGAGAACACAACCGGCTGGATTGACCATCTGATGATCACCTCGGCCAGCGAGAACAAGGAACTCGCCCAGGCTTTCCTCGAATACATGATCGAGGCGAACACTCAGAAACTGGTGTCTGACGTGACCCACTACACGCCGGCGAATCCGCAGGCCGGATCCTTGATGACGGCAGATCAACGGCAGGTTTTACACCTGGACGACGTGGACAACTACCAGAAGCGCATCTACTTCTGGCAGAATGTGCCGCGCCGCCCGAAGTACAACGAGATCTGGAATGAAGTGAAAGCTGCTCAGTGAGCGACGTCAGGGCCGGGACATGTTTCCCGGCAACGGGCAGGTATCGAACAGCTATGGCTACTCCCACGGAAAGCATCGCCCGGGAGACACGCGTGCCGTCCTCCGCTCCCCTGCTGCGGGTGCAGAATGTCGCCAAGCATTTCGGCAGGAATGTCGTTCTGCGCGACCTCTCCCTGGAAGTGGCGGAGGGCGAGTTCCTGACCATCCTGGGGGAGAGCGGATCGGGCAAGACAACCCTGCTGCGCATCATTGCCGGCTTCGAGACCGCGGACTCCGGAAAGCTTTGGATGGGAGAGGAGCGGTTGGATTCGCTTCCTCCTTATCGGCGTCGGGTCAATACCGTGTTCCAGCATTACGCTCTCTTCCCTCACCTCACCGTGGAACAGAACGTCGGCTACGGATTGCGCGTCGCCGGGTTGCGGCAGCCGGAGATTGCGGCACGAGTCGAGCAGGCATTATCGCGAGTGAAGATGACCGCCCAGGCCAAGGCGAAGCCGTCGAAGATCAGCGGCGGGCAACAGCAGCGGGTGGCCTTGGCCCGAGCGCTGGTCAACCGGCCGCGCCTGTTGCTGCTCGACGAGCCGCTTTCGGCATTGGACGCGAATCTGCGACGGCAGATGCAAGTCGAACTGAAATCCCTGCAGCGGGAAGTGGGAATCTCCTTCGTCTTCGTCACTCACGACCAGGAGGAGGCGATGGTGATGTCGGACCGTATCGCGCTCCTCCGCATGGGCGACCTCGAACAGGTGGCCACGCCGCGGGAAATCTATAGCCGGCCGGCCACAGCGTACACGGCGCAGTTCATCGGGCACACGAATCTCCTCGAGTGCGAGGTCAGGGGCGGCATCGCTCGCTGCGGTTCTCTTTCCTGGAACGCAGGGGCTCCAGACGGAGCGGCCCTGTTCTCCCTGCGGCCGGAAAATGTTCGCTGTGTGAACCCAGGGACATCCCGGGCTGGCGATGCCGTGCGCTTCCGCGGGCAAATCAGGCACCAGGCCTTCCATGGGGCCACGGAGCTTTTGCGCGTGGAATGCTCGGACGGCTTGATCTTTACGGTGCGGACGGCCAGCCGTCCAGCTTCTGAGGATCATCTGGAACTGGAGTTCCGGGCCTCGGACGCAGTGCTGGTTCGCGCCTCCGCGGAGAGAAGCTGATGTTTTCCAGGGCATACAGGGCGGCCGTTACCTTGCCTCCAGTGCTGTGGGTCACCGTGTTCCTGCTCCTCCCTTACCTGCTCATGTTCTGCTACAGCTTCTGGTCGGTGTCCCCGGCCCAAACCATCGTGCATTCCTGGAATCTCGAAAATTACAGGCAGCTCGTCACTGTGGACGTGTACTGGCAGACGCTGCTGCGCTCGATGTGGATTGCCGTGCGTGTGATGCTGCTTTCGCTGCTGCTCGGTTACCCGCTGGCGTACTTTCTATCCTTTCACGCGGGACGCAAGGACCTGTTATACCAGCTGGTGATCATCCCGCTCTGGGTGAGCTATCTGGTGCGAGCCTATGCGTGGAAGACGATTTTGGGCAGCGAAGGCGTGTTGAACACGCTTCTGCAGTACCTACACCTGACCCGCCATCCGCTCGAGTTTCTGTTGTACAGCCCGTTGGCCGTGGTGTTGACGCTCACCCACATCTACACGCCCTTTACCTTCCTCCCGATTTATGCCTCGCTGGAGCACATTCCGCGGAGCCTGGTTGAGGCCTCCCAGGATCTGGGCGCATCGCCGTGGCAAACCTTCTGGCGCGTCATCTTCCCGCTCTCCATCCCTGGGGTGCTCGCGGGGGCGACGTTTGCGTTTGTGCTCAGCCTGGGCGACTTCCTGGCGCCGCTTCTGCTGGGGGGACCGAGCGGCATCATGATCTCCAATATCGTGGTCAGCCTGTTCGGCGCCGCCTACAACTGGCCGCTGGGCGCGGCTATTTCGCTTTGCATGCTGATGCTAGTGGTAAGCCTGTTGTTCGTCTCCGAGCAACTGGAGCGGAAATGGAGTTTCTCGTGAAGGGCGGCCCTGGCTTACGCTGGCTGCCCTTTTACGCAGCCGCGGTGTTTGCCTTCCTGTATCTGCCCATTGTCGTGCTCATCTTGTATTCCTTCAACGGGGAGGGGGTCGGTGGGTTTCCGCCTCACAACCTGACCCTCGACTGGTACCGCAGGCTGTTTGGCGACGGGGCCATCTGGGACTCAGTGGGGAACAGCCTGATGGTTGCAGTCACGGCGGTGGTGATCGCTCTGGGTCTGGGCATTCCCGCCGCCCTGGCGCTGGACCGGGCCCCGTTTCCCGGCAAAGCGCTCTTCCGGCGACTGGTCCTTCTGCCCCTGATACTACCCGGCATCATCACCGGCCTGTCGTTACTGATGCTCTTCGATACCGCCCATACCAAGCTCAGCCTGTTGACCATCGTACTGGGGCACGGGACGGCGCTGATTTCGGTGGCCACAACCGAAGTCTTTGCCGGACTGCAGAAACTGGATCGGGCGCAAGAGGAAGCCTCGCTCGACCTGGGCGCGAACTACTGGCAGACCTTCTGGCGCATTACGCTGCCCAACCTCAAGCTGCCGGTCATCGGCGCAGCCTTGCTCATCTTCACCTTGTCGATGGACGAGATTGCCGTAAGCTTCTTCCTGATCGGACGCGACAACACGCTGCCGCTGGAGATCTGGGGCCGGTTGCGGCGTGGCATCACGCCCGAGATCAACGCCATTTCAACCATCATCTTCGTGTTTTCCCTGGTGGCCATCGTGCTCTGGTATCGGCTGCGCACCAGCGCCGAAGGCCGGCCCGAAGTTGCTGGCCAACTGATCGAAACCGCAATCCAAGGAGACTGATCTTGAGCACGAATCGCAGGGACTTTATCAGGTTTGTAGTCGCCGGCGCGGTCACTGCGGGATGCCCGGTGGACCTGTCCTTGATGGCTGCTCCAACGGAGGTAACGCCTGCTGTCGAGGGTGAGGACAATAAGATCTGCCACCAGGTGCGCGATGGAAAGGTTTTCACTCGGCCGCCCGTGTCGGCACGGCACGATGTAGTAATCGTCGGCGGAGGCGTGAGCGGGATGGCAGCCGCCTACTTCCTGCAGAAACGTGATTTCCTCTTGTTGGAGAAAGAGCCCCACTTCGGCGGCAACGCCTACCTCCTGGACTACCAGGGAAGCGCTTATGCCACCGGGGCCGCTTTCACCAACAAGAGTGAGGTGGCCTACAAATTCGCCAAAGAGATCGGGCTCGAACCCCTTCCCATTAATAACTGGGACGGCACCATCGTCAAGGGTGCGTTCGTCTCCGACACCTGGGGCGACGGACTCGGCAAGCTACCGTATCCGGCATCCGTGGTCGAGAGCTTCAAGAAGTTCCGCAAGGACATGCTGGCCATCGACCTCGAAAAACGCTCGCAGGAACTTTACTCCGTTCCTTTCTCTGACCTCCTCAAGGGCTACGCCGACGAAGTCAAACAATGGTGGGACACCTACGGGCCCTCCAACTGGGGAGCAACCAGCGAGGACACCGCCGCCACCGTGGCGATCTGGGAACTGCAGGAGATCGCCGGCGATAACCGCAAGGACGAACGCTACACCTGGCCGGGTGGCTTAGGCGCCATCACGAAGAAGCTGGACGAGAGGCTGCAAGCCAGCTTTGCGGAACGCAGGCAAGCCGGAGCCACGACGGTCGCGGTGGTAACCGACAAGACCGAAGTGCAGGTGACGTATGTGCAAGCCGGAGAGCTGAAAACCGTGGCCGCGAAGGCCGTCATCATGGCCACCCCCAAGTTCATCACCCGGCGGATTGTCGACGGATTGCCGCAAAAACAAATTGATGCCATGCAGGAGATGCGCTACATCCCCTATCCGGTTGTGAATCTGATCTTCGACAGGCCCGTCTTCAACCAGGGATACGACACGTGGTGTCCGGGCAACACCTTCACCGACTTCATCGTGGCGGACTGGGTGGTTCGCAACCAACCCGGCTACAGGCAGAAGTACAACATTCTGACTTGCTACACGCCGATGCGCGAGGAAGACCGTGGGCAGTTGCTGTTTGAAGGGGGCGCGCGCAAGATTGCAGCCAAGGTGCTCGCTGACTTTCAGAAACTTATGCCCGCTTTCGGCGTGGAGCCGGTCGAGGTGCACATCTTCCGTCGGGGTCATCCCCTGTTCGTCTCTGCACCCCGCGTTTACACAGAATTGCAGCCTCTCGTGCGCCAGCCCATGGATCGCGTGTTCTTCGCCAACACGGATGCGGACAGTCCGGTCTCCGACACCGGCGCTGCCATCAGCAACGCACGGCGCGCCGTCGAACAGCTCGAGCGCCGGTTGGCGGGCCAGCCGGTGCCCGCGTAGGAAGAGGCCACTGTCATGGCCCGATAGACAGATCATCGTGTCTGGGCACCGGCAGGGCGACTCCCCTGGGTCATGGTTCTACCCAATCTCGGTCGAGCCGAGTCCACGCTCATAGTAAAGTGGTAGCCAGCCCGGCACTCCGGTATCCGAGAAAGGACCGTCAGACTTGAGCGCAGCCATCCGCAACATCGCCATCATTGCGCACGTCGATCACGGCAAGACCACGCTGGTCGACGCCATGCTCAAGCAGAGCGGGACGTTTCGCGCCAACGAAACCGTGGTAGAGCGGGTGATGGATTCCAACGAACTCGAGCGCGAGCGCGGCATCACCATCCTGGCCAAGAACACGGCCATCTTCTACCGCGATATCAAGATCAACATCGTCGACACCCCCGGTCACAGCGACTTCGGAGGTGAAGTCGAGCGTGCTCTCAAGATGGTGGATGGCGTCATGCTGCTGGTCGACGCGAGTGAGGGGCCGCTGCCGCAGACCCGCTACGTGCTGGGCAAGGCGCTTGCAGGAAAGCTGCCGCCCATCGTGGTGATCAACAAGATCGACCGGTCCGATGCCCGCCCCCGGGAAGTGCTCAACGAAATCTACGACCTCTTCATTGATCTGGACGCGCAGGAAAACCAGCTGGAGTTCCCCGTGCTCTACACCAACGCCAAAGCCGGAACAGCGTCGAAGGAGATGAACGCTAGGGCCCAGGACTTGCAGCCACTGTTTGCCACCATCGTCGACACCATCCCTGCCCCGCAAGGGGATGCAGCCGGGCCGCTCCAGATCCTGGTGGCCAACCTCGACTACAGCGACTACCTGGGGCGACTGGCGGTTGCCCGGGTCTTCAATGGAACGATGAAGACAGGCGAGGAAGTCGGCATCGCGAAGCGGAACGGCTCCCTGGAGAAAACCCGCATTACAAAGCTTTTCTCTTTCTCGGGGCTGAAGCGGGTAGATATCAGCGAAACCGAACTCGGAGACATCGTTGCCGTTGCAGGCGTCGAGGGCATCGCCATCGGCGAAACCATCACGGCCGCCGAGAATCCGGAGCCACTGCCTCCCATCCTCATCGACGAGCCCACCATCGCCATGCAGTTCACCGTAAACACCTCCCCTTTCGCCGGGCGGGAGGGAACGTATGTGACGTCGCGCCACCTGCGCGAACGTCTACAGAAGGAACTCCTCACCAACGTCTCGCTGCGCGTGGAAGAGAGCGACAGCACCGACTCCTTCAAGGTGCTGGGGCGGGGCGAATTGCAACTATCCATTCTGATCGAGATGATGCGGCGCGAGGGCTACGAACTGATGGTCGGTCGGCCGGAGATCGTGACCAAGCGCATCGACGACAAGCTTATGGAACCCGTGGAGCGGCTGACCATCGACGTTCCGGAGGAATTCGTAGGCGTGGTCATGGAGCAGCTGGGCGCGCGCAAAGGCGAAGTGGCCAACATGCATAACCACGGCTACGGTCGGGTGCGAATCGAATTCCGAGTGCCCAGTCGCGGGCTGATTGGCTTGCGTAGCCAGCTGCTCAGCGACACGCGGGGCACCATCGTGATGAACTCGCTCTTCGACGGTTACACCGCCTGGCAGGGCGAGATTGCTCATCGCCTGACCGGCGCCCTGGTCGCCGACCGCCCCGGCGTTACCACTTCCTATGCGCTCTACAACCTGCAGGAGCGCGGCGAGCTGTTTGTCGGCCCGGGCGTGGATGTCTACGAGGGAATGGTCATCGGTGAGAACGCCAAGGACAATGATCTGGATGTGAATGTCGTGCGCGAAAAGAAACTCACCAACATGCGCGCCTCCACCGCCGACGAAGCCATCCGCCTAGTGCCTTACCGAAACCTCAACCTGGAGCAGGCGATCGAATTCATCGCGGAGGACGAATACGTGGAGATCACGCCGAAGTCCCTGCGGCTGCGCAAGAAGATCTTGCGATCGAACCATCGGAAGAAGAGCGCGGCCCTGGCCGTGGCAGAGAGTACCTAGTCGTGAACAAGCGGAAGACTGGACTGAAGCCCCAAGGGTTGCCCCGGATGCATCTAGTTCCCTGCAGCTGCGGCACGACCTTCGCGGTTTCTCAGGACTATGACCGCAAGGGCAGCCAGTGGAGCCGGTTCCTGGTGTGTCCGAGCTGTGGCAAGCGTCATGACCCGCGCAACCGCCTGCTGGAGATGGGGTATCAACGGGAAGGCTATTGGAAAGTGGACTGATCGTTCACCTTCCCTTCCCTGACAGGCTTGGCCAGAGTATGGCCGGCCTGCATCCCGGCATCCGGACCAGCTGGCACTGTTCCAGATACCTGCTATACTTTCCCCGCGTTTGACTGTTCGCGAACTCCGGTCCTGATTCCGGGCGTGCGAGCTACCCTGTGTTCTGCCGAAGCCAGCTCACATTCAAACAGCTCATTCTGAGGCACACGCTTGAAGAACATCTTCGTCGGCAACTTGAGTTTCAACACTACGGAAGACGAACTCCGCCAGTTGTTCAGCGCGTACGGGCAGGTAGATCGGGTGAGCATCATGACGGATCGCGATACGGGACGCTCCCGCGGCTTTGGTTTTGTCGAGATGGCAAACACGGAAGACGGCGAGAAGGCGATCGCGGCGCTGAACGGCTCGCAACTGGGCGGGCGCACTCTGAATGTCAACGAGGCGCGGCCCAAACCGGAGCGCAGTGCCGGCGGAGGTGGCGGGCGCGGCCGCGAGCATGGCGGACGTGGTCGCTGGTAGACGAGACTCGGACAATTCCTCGTCCGGCCCTCGCACCGACCCGGTGGTTTGATGCGGGCGCAGGCCGGAGGTAAACTGGATGATATCGCGCCCGTAGCTCAGCGGATTAGAGCATCAGCCTCCGGAGCTGAGGGTCGGGGGTTCGAATCCCTCCGGGCGCGCCATTCCCTTACAAAGCTCACGCGCCCTCTTCCACCAACCGTATCCTTCTTGGCTTGATCCCCTGAAACCCAAAATCAGCGTACGCGGCGCAGCCCGGGCCCAGCCAGCGCTGGCTTCTCTTCCAGGCGGCGCTTGGTGTTCAGGATGGTGGCGAGGACCCCCTCGTCTCCCATCTCAGTGTTGATCATGAGGTGGTAAAGGGATCGCGTCGGCCAATCCGCGTTGAAGTAGTGCTTGATGAAAGTCATGCGCTCCCGATCCACGGTGTCCACCAGTTCCTCGGCCTCGGACTGGCTGGTTCCGCTGGCTAGCAGCCGCCGCACCTTTTCCGACCGGGGCGCATATAGAAAGACGTGGAAGGTGTCAGGCCGGTCGCGCAAGAAGTAGGGCGCGCCGCGCCCGACCACCACGGCGTTGCCTTCCTCGGCGATTTTGCCGGCGATCCGTTCCATCATGGACACCATGCAATCCGCGTCGAAGGCCTGCGCCTCCAGCATGGGCATGCTGCGTTCGTAGCTGCCCCGCCAGAACACTTTGGCCAGGCGATAGAAAGCGCTGTCTATCTTCTCGTCATGTTCCTCGACGGCTCGGCAATCCACGTGCGCCAGTTTTGCGATCTCTTCGGTCAGCAAGTGATCCCACAACTTCCAGTTCAGCCGGCCGGCCAACTCCGCAGCAATGCCGGCGCAGCCGCAACCGTATTCGCGCTCGAAGGTGATGATCCGGAACATGATCCCGCGTTCTTAGTGTACCGCCAGCTGCCCGGGCTTGCTCTTTTTCATCAGGAAAACAGTCGGAATCAAAACCAGGATGACGCAGCCCAGGATGAAAAAATTGTCGATGTAGGACAACATGGTCGCTTGCCGTTCCACCATACGCTGCATCACGGCATACGCCTGCTTGAGGGCGTCGGCATGTCCGGTACCATGAGCTTCGAGGGACGAGGCGATTCCCGCGAGCATCGCTTGAAATCTGGGGTTGGCCGAGGTCAGGTGGCCCATCAGATCGCTGGTGTGTTTTTGCGTCCGGCGGTCCAACATCGTGGTCACGAAGGAAATTCCTACGCTGCCCCCGATATTTCGCGCCAGGTTCATCAGCCCCGAGGCCGCGTTGTTCTTGTCCCTCGGCAAATAGGAGTAGGCTGCGGTGTTAATCGGCACGAACAGGAACGCCAGCCCGGCGGCTTGGAAGACGCGGGCCAGCGCCGCCGTGCGAAAATCGATGCCCAGGTCGAAGCTGGTCATGTGAAACAACGAGAGCGACAGAACCGTCAGCCCGAACAAGAGCAGGTACTTGGCGTCCAAGCGTGACAGCAGGAAGCCCACCACCGGCATGAGCACCATGATGACGAATCCGCCGGGCATGAGCGCCAACCCGGAAAGCTCGGCGGTGTAGCCCATAAGGGTTTGCAGGAACAAAGGCAATAACACGGTGCTGCCCAGCAGCGCGAAGCCGAGCATGAACATCAGCAGGTTCGAGATTGCGAAGGTGCGCTCCCGGAACAGATGCAAGTCGACAATCGGGTCTTTGTGGCGCCATTCCCACCAGACCACAAACACCAGCGACGCGGCCGCGACCGCAAAGAGCAGCGCAATGAAGTTCGACTCGAACCAGTCATCGCGCTGACCTTTGTCGAGCACGATCTGCAGGCATCCCAGGCCCAGGGCAACAAAGCTAAGGCCGATGTAATCGATGCGGGTCTCGCTGAGCTTGCGACGGCGGAGATAAGGGGGGTCCTGGATGAGGCGGGAAGTCAGCAACAAAGACAGGATGCCGACTGGAATGTTGACGAAGAAAATCCAGCGCCACGTGAAATTGTCGGTGATCCAGCCTCCCAGCGTCGGACCGATGGCTGGAGCCATGACCACGGCGATCCCATAGACGGCGAACGCCATTCCGCGCTTGGAGGGCAGGAATGTGTCCGCCAGGATGGCCTGCTCGCTGGGCTGCAGGCCGCCACCCCCCATGCCTTGCAGAATCCGGAAAACGATCAGGCCTTGCAGGTTGGGAGCGAGTCCGCACAGAAAGGAACTCACGGTAAACAGGAACACGCATCCCATATAGAACTGTTTGCGGCCCACGATCGACGACAGCCAGCCGCTTAGAGGAAGGACAATCGCATTGGACACCAGGTAGGAGGTTAGGACCCAGGTACTCTCATCCACGCCGGCCGAAAGGCCGCCCGCGATGTGTGGCAGGGCGACGTTGGCGATGCTCGTGTCGAGCACCTCCATGAAGGTCGCCAAGGTGACGGTGAGGGCGATGATCCAGGGATTAACCGCTGGCCGCCACGCGTCTGCCTCATGCATGGTGAGGCTGGCCGTGCCCATCAGCGAATCCAGACTTTGGGTTCCACCGACATTCCCGGACGCAGGCGATGGTCGCGGGTCTCGCCCGGCTCGAACACAATCTTCACCGGAATGCGCTGCACGACCTTGACATAGTTTCCGGTTGCGTTTTCCGGCGGCAGCAGGCTGAAGCGCGCTCCGCTGGCTCCCGCTATGCTGTCCACGTAAGCTTTGTATTTCTTTCCCGTGGCGTCGACGTAGATCGTGGCCTTCTGCCCGGGCCCCATGTCGCGTAGCTGCGTCTCCTTGAAATTGGCGGTGACCCAGATATCTTCGAGTGGAATCAGCTTCATCAGTTCCTGACCGGCCTGCACATTCTGTCCAACTTCCACCGTACGCCCGCTCACCTCGCCGGCCACAGGCGCGATGATCTTGGTGTACTGCAGGCTCAATTTTGCCTGCTCGAGATCGGCTTTCTTGCGTTGCGCCGCCGCCAGGGCCGAGTCAGCCCGCGCCCGAATCGCGGCCACCTGCTTGGGAGCGGTGCCGGCGGCGCGCTGGTTGGCTTGTGCCTGCGCCAGTCTGCTCCGTGCCTGGGCGACCTGTGCAGTGGCGGCGTCCAGGTTGGCCTTGGCCGCTTCCACGGCCGCAGCACTCGCCTTCGCCACCGCCACCGCCTGATCGTATTGCTGCTGGGAAATCTCCTGTTTCTCCACCAGTTGCCGATAGCGTTCCAGGTCGCTTTGCGCTTTGACGTTGTTGGCTTCCGCCTGCTGCAGGTTGGCCTTGGCGGCCTCATTCTGCTGGTTGGCTGCGTTGATTCCCGCCTGCGCGTTCAGGACATCCGCGTCCGCCGCGGACAACTGGCTGCTCGTGTTCACGGAGGTAATGGGCACATTCACCTCGGCAGCATCGGCCGCCGCCCTGGCGTCGTTGTAATCGGCCTGGGCGCGTTCGACCGCCACCTGGTAGTCGGTCGGATCAATTTCCACCAGCACGGTCCCCGCCTGCACCAACTGATTGTCCTCCACATTGAGTTTGATCACGTGGCCGGATACCCGCGCACTGATGGAATTGATGTGGCCGTCCACCTGGGCGTCGTCGGTCGATTCATAACTCGTGAAGTAACGAAACAGCAGTACACCCGCGACCACTAGCACAATCGCCGCCAGCAGGAGCACCACCCGGAAGCGGGGATCGCGCGCCCGGTCGGCCGCGTTGCGGAACTTGCGTTCGGTTGCCGGCGGTGGAGCCGCCGGCTCCACGGTCTTGGTTGGGATCTGCGACGGCGGCGCAGTCTTGGTCATCGGCTCCATATCTACTTCCCTTTCAGATACTGCCGGACGCCCTGCTCGGCGTACCCGATGGCCCGGGCGTACTCCACTTTAGCGAGATTATGGGCGTACAGGCTGGAAATGTAATTCTCATGGGCACTGGCGACCGACTCCTGGGCCTGGACCACTTCGAGTGTATCCGTAACCCCGGCCGCGAAGCGGTCCTGGGCCTGGGTCAGGGTTTGCTCCGCCAGGTCCACCGCACTTCGGGCCACCTCTACCTGGTCCGCCGCCGCGTTCAGATCGAGCAGCGCCGTGCGCACGTCGTTATCAATCTGCCCCCGCAGATCCTCGGCGCGGGCCTGGGCCTGGCGCAGCGCCGCTTCCGCCTGCATGGAGTCGGCGCGCGCCTTTCCCGCCTGAAAGATCGGAACCGTGATGGTACCCACTACGTGGAAAGTGCCGTTCGAATTGGCAGGATTCACGCCCACATCGCCGTAGTCGGCTTCCAGATCGAAGGTCGGGTAGTACTCGGCGGTGGCCGCTTTGCGCGACAACTCCGCCGCCCGCAGCTGGGCCCGCGCCGCCTGGTAGTCGGCGCGCTCTGCATAAGCACGCTCGAGGCTCTCCTGGAGGCTGGGGGTCGGCAACGGTTCATAGGGCGCTCTGTCGCTGAGGCTAAACTCCTGCCCCAGGGGCAGCCCGATCAGGCGCGACAAAGACAGCTTCCGCTTCGCATAGTCGTTGCGCACCGCAATCAGTTGCTGCTGTCGGTTCTGCAATTCGACCCGCGACCGAAGCGTGTCGATCGCGGGACTCACACCCGCCTTCTGTTGGTCCACCGCCCGGTCGTACACAGCTTGCGCGGTTCTGACCTGGGCCTCCACGGTCTCCACCCGTGCCGCCCCGGCGATCGCCTCCAGATACGCGTTACCGACCACCAGCACGACAAGCTCCCGCGCATCGCGGTACGTGTACTCCGCAGCCTTCAGGTTCAGTGCTGCCGCGCGTTCTTTCTGGATGTAATTCCAGTTGAAGATCGATTGCGTCAGGTATGCCCGCATGTCCAGATAATTAAACGGCCCAATCACCGTAGGAAGTCCCGGGATCTTAAACCCGAATTCGGCGAGACTCTCCTGCTCCACCACCTCCTGGCCTTTCGCCTCAAGATCCGGCAGCAGGTTGCTGAGTTCCTTCCACTTCGCGCCTCGCGCCGCCAGCGTCTCATCCCCGGAAAGCAGTAACCCCAGGTTATGCTTCAGGCCACGGTCAATTGCGTCTGCGAAAGAAAGAGGTATGACCTCCGAGGTCGGCTTTCCCTCAGGCACACTGCCGGTGAAGCCGCGCTGTGAGATCGAGGCCGGAATGCTGACGCTAACCGAGGATGTCGCCGAGGGTTGCGTGCTGTACGCCGTTTGCGCCATCCCGGGAACCGCCCAAAGAAGGGGGAACACAACAGACCATGCCAGACTTCTTGCCTTCTGATCAATTGTCATCGTGCTTGAAGGGGCCGCCTGTCGCGGGCCAACGGGCGGTTGCCTGCGCCCCACCGAAATCGTTTCCTGGTACGGTATCTCTTGATTCGTTTTGCAACAGCGGCGATGCAAAATGATTCGGCCGGCCAGCGCAGTCCCAGCCTGTAACCTGCCCCACACACTTCGAACGCAGAGCTGCTTCCGATGCCCATTCACCATTGAGACCTCCTCCTCGCCCGAATGGCCCATTACTTTCGGCACTTTCGGCTGCCGCCGGCCCCGGGTAGGCTTAGCCGAGGTGCTGTGCTGAAGCGCAGCCTGGTTGTTGTGGCCATCTTTGGATGTCGCGGGCACCCTGCCGCGCTCCGGCACAGCCAGCGGGTTCCAGTTTGCGCAAGATCGCAAGCAAAGTCGTCCCCTTATACCCCCGATCTCGCCCCGGCGTTTGAACCCCCAGGGGGCCGTCAAACTGCAGGTTACCGTGCTGGCCAACGGGAACGTCAAGCGTCGAGGGAGGTAACCCGGTGCTCGCAGAGGTGGCTTTAGCGCCGGGCGCGCCCCGAAGTTCGAAGCGGAACGGGTGGAGCTGCCTTTTGATAGAAAATAATCTGTCTTCTCCAGCGAAAGTGGTTCACCGGCGTTGCGGAGTCCCGCTATGACGGATCGTTTGTCGGACGCGGCCCGCAAGCCGAGCCACAAGGGCAGGCAAAGACGATATCCTAGGTACCGGACCGATCTCTCTCTTAAGGTCACCGTGCTCCGGGACGACGGCTATGCTGAGTTGCGGGGACGTTGCGGCGATCTCGGCGAGGGGGGGTTCGGCGCCGTGCTCAATGCCGAACTGTCGCCAGGGGAAGTGATATCCCTGGACTTCGCTCTGCCCGAAGGAGACGCACTATCGGAAGTTCGTGCCATCGTCCGCTACCGCAAGGGTCTGGTCCACGGATTCGAGTTTCTCGGGCTCACCCAAGCACAGCAGCAAAAGATTCAACGCGTTTGTCGCAGCCTTCAGCCCTCGACTGACTGAAGTTGCCATGGTTGTGCCGGTAACTGGCCCGCCGGTTACTTACGGGCGTAACCCTGGTCATCTTGTTCGCCGCCGGGTCTTGTTTCACCCTAGAAGGGGCGCCGGCGACTGGCAGTGGCATGGCGTCGCAACCTCGAGCCGCTATGACTGATTCTAAAACTCCGCCGGCAGTGGGAACAGACTGGACGCGTCTTCTCACCGATCCCGACCTGGTGAGTCACCTCGGCAAACTCTTGCAAACCTACCGCGAGGCGCCCCCGAACAAACGGGAACAAGCCCTGCTGGCTGCCATGCAAGAGATTAAGAGCCGCCCCGCCGCCAAGGCGGCGGCCGGAGCCAGTACGCCGGCGCATTCGGTGCAACAACCGCTCCCCGTAACCGCCGAGGAGACACCGCCGTTCCAGCCCGATATCTTTACCCCCTCCTGGGGCCAGGACCGCCGCCGCTACCCCCGGATCAAGTGCTTCGTCGCGGTTGAGCTGAAAATCTCTGGTTCCGAAACGCCGATATGGGGCAACCTGGCCAACACCAGCATGGGCGGCTGCTACGTGGAAACCGTCACCCCGGTAAAAAGCGGCTGCGACGTTGAGGTCGGCCTCTGGGTCGCCAACGGAAAAATCTGGGTCAAGGGCATGGTGCTGAACGGGGTCGTGATCAAGAGCAACCCCTGCTTTGGGGTACGCATAAAATTTGACCTTGAGGGTCCTCAGAAAGAAAGCCTGAAGCAGTTCCTCAGGTTTGTGGAAACCACCACCAAAGTCCAACACAACGAATCCAGCTATCTGCAGAAGTTGCGTCGCTAGTCCCGCTGGTTTTCTTTGAAATCCCCATCCGGTCGATCTTCCTTCCGGCCCTTCCTATCCTTGTCGTCGTTTCCGGCTATCCTCAATCATCCGCTTTGCCTCGTTTACCCCGTTTACCCCGGGCGGGTGGCCGGGAACCCACCGGACGGGGTAAATTAGTACACCTTAGGGTCCAGTAGACTGAAACCAACGCTGCCTGGCCGAACTCTAATCGGGTGACGGTTGTTTATTCAGCGCGCGGCCAACAATCTTACCGATCTGAACTCAGGAGGACTCCCCATGGTGGCCGGTGAACAAACGCTCGTGACCGGTAAGCAACTGGACACACTCTGTATCAATACCATTCGCACCTTGGCAATCGATGCGGTCCAGCAGGCGAATTCCGGACATCCTGGCGCGCCCATGGGCCTGGCGCCGGTCGCCTATTGTCTGTGGCAGGAATTCCTCCGCTACGACCCGGAGGATCCAATTTGGCCCAATCGCGATCGCTTCGTGCTCTCCGCTGGACATGCCTCCATGCTCCTCTATGCCGTGCTCTACCTGGCCGGGGTGCGCCAGGTCAACCATGAGGGGAGGATCACGCGCGATCTTTCGGTCTCTCTCGAGCAAATCAAACGCTTCCGCCAGCTGGACAGCCGCACTCCGGGGCATCCCGAATCCCACCTCACGACCGGAATCGAAACCACGACCGGTCCGTTGGGCCAGGGGGCGGGCAACAGTGTGGGCATGGCGATTGCCGAGCGTTGGCTGGCCGCGCACTTCAACCGTCCCGGCTTCGAGGTATTCGACTACAACATCTACGCTCTCTGCGGCGACGGAGACCTCATGGAGGGTGTGGCCGCCGAAGCTGCCTCCTTGGCGGGTCATCTCAAGCTCTCGAACCTCTGCTGGATCTACGACAACAACCGGGTCACTCTCGACGGTCCGGCTTCTTGGTCGTTCAGCGAAGACGGGATGACCCGGTTCGTCGGCTATGGTTGGAACGTGACTCGGGTCAGCGACGCCAACGACCTGGGCATGCTCGCCCGCGCCTACCGCACCTTCCTCGATACACCCGACAAACCCACGCTCATCGTCGTGGACAGCCACATCGGCTACGGGTCGCCGCACAAGCAGGATTCGAGCGAGGCCCACGGCGAACCCCTGGGCGAGGAGGAAGTGCGATTGAGCAAGCGAAATTACGGTTGGCCGGAGGACGCAAAGTTCCTCGTGCCGGACGGAGTCGTCAATCACTTCCGCGAGGGGGTCGGCCGCCGCGGTCACCAACTCCGCGCCGAGTGGGAACAGAGATTTGCCGACTATGCCCAGCAATATCCTGAGCTCGCCGACCAGATCCAGCGCATGCAGAACCGCCGGCTTCCCGATAGCTGGGACAAAAACCTCCCCACCTTCCCGGCCGATCCCAAAGGCATGGGAACGCGGGAGAGCGGCGGCAAGACGCTCAATGTCCTGGCCCAAAACATACCCTGGCTGGTCGGCGGTTCGGCGGATCTGGGCAATTCCAACAAGACTAATTTGAAGTTTGCCGGTGCCGGTGATTTCCAGGCGGGCTCTTATGAGGGGCGCAACCTCCATTTTGGCGTGCGCGAACATGCCATGGGCGCGGCGCTTAACGGGATGTCCGCGTCGAAACTGCTTCCGTTCGGGGGCACGTTCTTCAATTTCAGCGACTACCTGCGTCCCACCATTCGCTTGGCGGCGCTCATGGAGATTCCCGTTATTTACGTGTTCACCCACGATTCCATCGGCCTCGGCGAAGACGGGCCTACGCACCAACCGATCGAGCAACTGCCCGCGCTGCGTGCCGTTCCGAACCTTACCCTGCTGCGCCCCGCGGATGCGAATGAGGTGGTCGAGGCCTGGAAAATCGCGGTCCAGACCCACGATGGACCCACAGCCCTGGTGCTGACCCGGCAGCCGGTCCCCACCCTCGACCGCTCGAAGTATGCCCCCGCTTCGGGGGTCGCCAGGGGAGCGTACGTGCTAGCGGATGCGCCCGGCGGGAAGCCCGACGTCATCTTGATCGCCACCGGCAGTGAAGTTTCGCTTTGCGTCGACGCCTACGAAAAGCTGAGGGCTGAAGGTATCAAGGCGCGGGTCGTCAGCATGCCTTGCAGCGAGATTTTCGAGAAGCAGGACGCAGCCTACAAGGAGAGTGTTCTGCCGTCGGCGGTAGCCGCGCGTGTCTCCGTCGAGATGGCAGCCACCCTGGGCTGGGAACGCTACGTCGGATCCAAAGGACAGATGGTGGGCATGCACCGATTCGGCGCTTCTGCACCGTGGAAAGATCTGCAGAAGAAATTCGGATTCACCAGCGAAACGGTGCTGGCTGCGGCTCGACAGGCAATCGCCGCCGCCAAATGATCCGATGCCGCAACCTTCGGTGACGGCGGTTTGGGACTGGCCGGTCATCGGGCACGTGGCTTTGACACTTCCGGTGTAGCTTCGATTCTGGCGGCGCAACGCTTCCGCGCTGCCCGTGGGACATAGTTTTTCAACCAGGCTTGAACCGCCGAGGTCAGAGTTGCGCGAGCTTTCTGAGACTGTCATTCTTCGCCTGTCCGCTCACCGATAACTTTGCATGGAGGATCGCAATGAATCCCGCCGGAACGCTTGAAACCGCCAAGGCCACCAACCCGCTCAAGGATCTCCAGAAATTTGGCCAGTCGATCTGGCTGGACTACATCCGCCGCAACCTCATCACCAGCGGCGAACTGCAGCGACTCATCGACGAAGACGGGCTGCGCGGGATCACCTCCAACCCTTCGATTTTTGAGAAAGCCATCGCGGGCAGCAACGACTACACGGATTTTCTGGAAGGCCTGAGGTCGAGAACCGATCTCGACGCGAAGGCGCGTTATGAGCTGCTCGCCATTCGTGACATTCAAGACGCCACCGACCTGATGCGCCCTGTCTATCAGGCTACCAACCGCCGGGACGGTTATGTCAGCCTGGAGGTGTCTCCCTATCTCGCGCGCGACACCCAGGGCACGATTGCCGAGGCGCGCCGCCTGTGGAAAGCCGTCGGCCGCGAGAACGTGATGATCAAAGTCCCGGGAACCGCCGAAGGCCTCCCCGCCATCCGGCAGTTGCTGGGCGAGGGAATCAACATCAATGTCACCCTGCTCTTCTCCCAGCAGGTGTACGAAGCAGTCGCGGAAGCGTTCATCTCGGGCCTCGAAGACTTTGCCCGGGGCGGCGGCGATGTCAGCCGGCTCGCCAGCGTGGCCAGTTTCTTCATCAGCCGGATCGACACCCTGGTCGACTCCATCGCATCCGAGAAACTCAAGAGCGCCGGCAGCCCAACCCAGCAGGCCCTCCTCAAGAGCGTGTTGGGCAAGGTTGCTATCGCCAATGGCAAGCTCACCTACCAGCGCTATCTCAAGATCTTCAGCGGTCGGCGCTGGGAGGCCCTGGCGGCCAAGGGGGCTCAAACCCAGCGTGTGCTCTGGGCGAGTACCAGCACCAAGAATCCGAATTATCGCGACGTGATGTACGTCGAAGAATTGATCGGCGCGGACACGGTGAATACCATTCCCCCGGCCACGTTCGATGCATTCCGTGATCACGGAAACCTGCGCAACAGTCTGACCGAGGACATCGAAGGCGCCCGAGACACCATGGAAACCCTAGCCAAAGTCGGTATCTCCATTAAGGAAGTTACCGATAAGCTCACCAACGACGGGGTAAAGCTCTTTGCCGACGCTTTCGATCAGCTGCTGGCCGCGGTCGAGAAGTCGAGCCGATCGGCCACCACTCCGCGGGTCAATCGCCAGACCTATACCCTTCCGCCCGACCTCGCCGCTGGGGTCAAAAGCGGCATCGACGACTGGCGCGCCAACGGCAAGGTGCGCCGGCTCTGGCAGCACGATGCCAGCCTTTGGACCGGGACCGACGAAGCCAATTGGCTGGGTTGGCTGGGCATCACCAATGACCAGATCGCACACAGCGCCAACTTGCAGCGGGTGGCCGAGGACGCCAAGACCTCCGGCTTTACCGACATCCTGCTCCTCGGTATGGGCGGCTCCAGCCTGTGCCCCGAGGTGCTGGGCATGACCTTCGGCAAGATCGCCGGGTATCCGCAATTGCACGTTCTCGATTCGACCGACCCGGCGCAGATCAAGACGTTTGAGAACAAAATCCACCTCGAGAAGACTCTTTTCATCGTTTCCAGCAAGTCCGGCACCACGCTGGAGCCCAACATCTTCAAGCAGTACTTCTTCGAGCAGGTGAAACGATCCGTGGGCGCGGAGAAGGCCGGAAGCCGCTTCCTCGCCATCACCGACCCAGGATCCAAGCTGCAACTGGTCGCTGAGGCCGACCGTTTCCGTCACATCTTCTTCGGTCTGGCCAGCATCGGCGGTCGCTACTCTGCCCTGTCGAATTTCGGCATGGTGCCGGGCGCCGTTATGGGACTGGACCTCGCGAAATTCCTCAATCGCACCGAGGAGATGGTGCAGGCCTGCGCCTCTTGTGTTCCCGTCGAGGAGAATCCGGGAGTCGTCCTGGGCATCATCCTCGGCTGCGCTGCCCGCACCGGGCGGGACAAAGTCACGATCATCTCTTCCCCCGGGGTCTTTGACCTGGGCGCCTGGCTGGAGCAGTTGCTGGCCGAATCCACCGGCAAGCAGGGCAAGGGCATCATCCCGGTGGACCGGGAGAACCTGGGACCTCCCGAGGTTTACGGCAAAGACCGCGTCTTCGCCTATCTACGCCTGGAGCCGTCGCCCGACGCGGCCCAGGACGCCAAGGTAGCCGCCCTCGAGAAGGCCGGACAACCGGTCGTCCGCATTTCCTTGAGCGATACCTACGACATCGGCCAGGAATTTTTCCGCTGGGAGATTGCCACAGCCGTCGCCGGATCGATCATCGGAATCGATGCTTTCGACCAGCCCGACGTCGAGGCCGCTAAGATCGCCGCCCGCAACCTTACCGCCGAATACGAGAAGGAGGGGGCGCTTCCCCCGGAGAAGCCCATCCTGGAGGCTGCCGGCATCAAGCTGTTTGCCGACGAGAGCAATGCGGCCGAACTGGCCCAGTCCGCCGGTACGAACAAGTCGCTGGCGGGTTATCTCAAGGCTCACCTCGAGCGCCTGCATGCCGGGGATTACCTGGCGCTGTTGGCCTACGTCGAAATGAACCATGCCCATGAGCAGCAACTGCAGGCAATCCGGCATGCGGTGCGCGACCGCAAGCATGTCGCCACCTGCCTGGGCTTCGGACCCCGCTTCCAGCATTCCACCGGGCAGGCCTACAAGGGAGGCCCGAATACCGGCGTCTTCCTCCAGGTCACCTGCGACAATGCTGTGGATCTGCCGGTTCCGGAACAGAGGTACAGCTTTGGGGTGGTCAAGGCCGCACAAGCGCGAGGCGACTTTCAGGTCCTCGCCGAACGCAAGCGGAGGGCACTGCGCGCTCACCTTGGCCCGGACGTCAAGTCTGGCCTCAATACCCTGCTGGAAGCTGTCCGCGAGGCACTGAAGTAGACGAATGCGAACTCCTATGGAGGAGTCAATCGCCACTGCCGCGATGGCCGCCCGGGAATGCCGTCGCCGCTGAAGGAGAAGGTTTATGCAGCTGGGAATGGTGGGTCTGGGCCGCATGGGAGCGAACATGACGCGGCGGCTGATGCAGGGCGGACATCAGGTCGTGGTTTCCGACTTGAGCCCGGAGGCGGTCAAGAGCCTGGCCGGCGAAGGCGCGGTGGCGTCCACCTCCCTGCAGGACCTGGTCAGCAAGTTGCACGCGCCCCGTGCCGTCTGGATCATGGTCCCCGCCGGCGGACCTACCGAACAGACGGTGCAGGCGCTCGCCCAGTACTTGCAGGCGGGCGATACCATCCTCGACGGCGGCAACTCCTACTTCAAGGATGACGTCCGGCGCTCGAGGCTCCTCAAGGACCGGGGCATCCACTACGTCGATGTCGGCACCAGCGGCGGCGTCTGGGGACTGGAGCGCGGCTACTGCATGATGATTGGCGGCCCGGTCGAGGCTGTGAAGCGCCTGGACCCCATCTTCAAGACTCTGGCTCCCGGCCGTGGCGACATTCCCCGCACGCCCGGCATCGAGAAACTCGGGGGCACGTCCGAAGAAGGTTACATCCACTGCGGACCTTCCGGAGCCGGCCACTTCGTCAAGATGGTGCACAACGGTATTGAGTACGGCATCATGCAGGCCTATGCCGAAGGATTCGACATCTTCCAGAACGCCAACAGCAAGGAGCTTCCGGAAGACATCCGCTACGATCTCAATCTTCCTGAGATCGCCGAGGTCTGGCGGCGCGGCAGCGTGGTCAGTTCCTGGCTGCTCGATCTGACGGCCATGGCCCTGGCCGAGAATCCTGCCCTCTCGGAGTACACCGGGTTCGTGCAGGATTCCGGCGAAGGACGCTGGACCATCCAGGCGGCCGTCGAGGAAGCGGTCCCGGTCGACGTCCTCTCCGCGGCCCTGTTCGTCCGCTTCCGCTCCCGCCAGCACCACACCTTCGCCGAGAAAGTGCTCTCCGCGATGCGCCAGAAGTTCGGCGGGCACTTAGAGCCGTCGGCCACTGCCAAGAAGACCGCCTAGCCAGCGAAGCCCGGGGGCGTGAGCCGACAGGAGCAAAATCGAATTGCTATGGCACAAGCAGAGGTAATGCCAGTCACCACGGGACAGCCGATCGGCAAGCCTGCTGATCCCTGCATCATGGTCATCTTCGGCGCAGCCGGCGACCTCACCCGTCGCAAGCTCATCCCCGCGCTTTACAACTTGGGCCGGTCGCAACTCCTGTCCCGGGAATTCGCCATCGTGGGCGTCGCGCGCACGCCAATGTCCACCGAGGACTTCCGCAAGAGAATTTCGGACGGCATGAAGGATTACGCCACGGGCGCGGTCGACCCCGACTTGTGGGAGTGGTTCGTCCGGCGCTTGTATTACCTGTGCGGCAATTTCGACCAGAAAGATTTGTACCCCAAGCTGCGAGAACTGCTGGAGCAGGTGGACAAGGACCACTCCACTCACGGGAATCAGTTCTACTACCTGGCGACCTCGCCCGACTTCTTCGGTCCAATCGTGGAGCAACTGGGCGCCAATGGCCTGCTGGAAGAATCCAACCAGCACTGGCGCCGCGTCATCATTGAAAAGCCATTCGGCCACGACCTGGAATCGGCCAAGGCGCTCAACCAGCAACTCCTGAAAGTTGTCGCCGAGAAGCAGATCTATCGCATCGACCACTACCTGGGCAAGGAAACCGTCCAGAACATCCTGGCCTTTCGCTTCGCCAACGGCATCTTCGAACCCATCTGGAATCGCCGCTACATTGACCACGTCCAGATTTCGGTGGCCGAGACCGTGGGAGTGGAAAAACGTGGCAGCTACTACGATCAGGCCGGCGCCCTGCGCGACATGGTCCCCAATCACATCATGCAGCTGATCACCTTGACTGCCATGGAGCCGCCGGTCTCCTTCCGCGCCGATGCGGTGCGCGACGAGCAGGCAAAGATCCTGCATGCGATCCAGCCGATCTCTTCCGAAGAAGTCCTGAGCCGTACCGTACGCGGTCAGTACGGCGAGGGTGTGATCGGCGGACAGCGTGTCGCCGCCTACCGCGCTGAGCCCGGGGTTCCCCCCGACTCGCGCACGGAAACGTTCGTCGCCATGAAGCTGCTCATCGACAACTGGCGCTGGGCTGACGTTCCTTTTTACCTGCGTACCGGGAAGCGGCTGCCGGTCCGCAATACCCATGTCGTGATACAGTTCCGGCGCGCGCCGTTCGTGTTGTTTCGCGATACCCCGGTGGACCAGCTCATGCCGAACCAACTGGTCATGCACATCCAGCCGGAAGAAGGAATCTCGCTACGTTTCGCGGCCAAGGTGCCGGGACCGGTGATGCGCCTGGGCACCGTGGATATGAATTTCGAATATCAGGACTACTTTGGGCAACAGTCGAGCACCGGCTATGAGCGTCTCCTGCACGACTGCATGAGCGGCGATCCTACTTTGTTCCAGCGCGCCGACATGGTGGAGGCCGGTTGGTGCGTGGTGAGCCCGGCGCTCGATGTGTGGAAAGCCCTGCCCCCCAGAAATTTCCCCAACTATGCGGCGGGCACCTGGGGACCCAGGGAAGCCGATGACCTGTTGGAACGCGACGGCCGTCGCTGGAGGAATTTCGACAAATGATCCTGGCTGGCGATATTGGGGGAACCAACGCACGCCTCGCTTATTTTCAAGTTAACAATGGCCATCTTGCGGTCGCTGTCGAAGACGTTTTTCCCAGCCGTGAGCATCGCTGCCTCGACGAGATCGTCGCCAAGTTTGTCGCCTCACAGGCGATCAAGCCCGAGGTGGCCTGCTTCGGCGTCGCCGGTCCGGTCCGCGACGGCCGGGTCGAAACCTCCAACTTGCCTTGGATCGTAGAGGCCTCCAGTCTGGCCGGCGAGCTTCGCCTGCCCGGTGTGATGTTGATCAACGATCTCGAAGCCAATGCCTGGGGCATCGCGGACCTCGAAGAAACCGACCTGGTACTCCTCAACAAGGTGGCGGGCCACCCTGGCGGGAATCAGGCGGTGATCTCCGCCGGCACCGGACTGGGCCAGGCTGGCTTGTACTGGAACGGGCAGGCCTACGACGTCTTTGCCACCGAAGGTGGCCATTGCGACTTTGCTCCCCGCACCGAAATCGAAATTGAACTGCTGCGCTTCCTCTCGGCGCGCTTCGGTCACGTCAGCGTCGAACGCATTGTCTCCGGTCCCGGTCTCGTCAACGTATATCGCTTCCTGCGCGACACGCACCGGGGCGAGGAGCCTGCCTGGCTCACCGATCAGATGGCCCATGGAGATGCTGCAGCCGCCATTTCGCGTGCCGCTCTGGAAGCAAAGGCCCCCCTTGCCGAACACGCCCTGGATCTCTGGGTCTCCATCTACGGAGCCGAGGCCGGCAACCTCGCCCTGAAGATTATGGCCACCGGGGGCGTGTACCTCGGTGGCGGCATCGCACCGAAGATCATCTCCAAGCTCTCTGGCATCCTGTTCATGCAGGCGTTCGTAAGCAAAGGCCGCATGCAGCCGCTGCTGGAGTCGATTCCCGTGCGCGTCATTACCAATGACAAGATCGCCCTCTTCGGTGCCGCGCGGTGCGCGGTATCGAAGGGGACGCGCCCCTGAAGAGGCATGGCCTTCCACCCGCAGCTTCGCTTGGTCGATGCCCCGGCGGCGCTTTTCCAGGAGGCAGCCGACGAGTTTACCCGTCGGGCACTGGCCGCGGTGGAACGCAATCGCCGCTTTACCGTGGCCCTGTCGGGCGGCTCGACCCCGAAAGGTCTGTACTCCTTGCTCGCAACCTCAGACCCCAGCCGCCTTCCCTGGGACAGGATGTTCTTTTTCTGGGGCGACGAACGTCACGTTCCACCTGATGATCCCCAAAGCAACTACCGCATGGCCTTCGAAGCTCTGCTTTCGAAGGTGCCGGTACCGGCGACCAACATCTTTCGCATTGCGGCCGAGAACCCGGACGCCAAGCGCGCCGCCGAAAACTACGAGCAAACACTCCGCAACTTCTTCCACCCTGCGCCAGGCCAGTTCCCCGTCTTCGACCTGATCCTGCTCGGCATGGGAGGCGACGGCCACACCGCATCCCTGTTCCCCGAGAGCATGGCGCTGGCAGAGAAAATCCGCTTCGTGGTTGCCAACCGGGTAGAACAGTTCAAGACCGAACGCCTCACGCTCACCCTTCCCGTCCTTAACCATGGCGCAATGGTGCTGTTTCTAGTCAGCGGGCCAGACAAGGCCCCAGCATTGCGGGAAGTGCTGGAGGGAAATCAGCCGGGCGAGCGGTATCCATCGAAGTTGATTCGCCCGTCCCAGGGAGAGTTGATGTGGCTGGTCGATCAAGCTGCAGCCGCCGACCTCGCAAAGCGCCCGCGCTAGAGCAACATCCCGCATTGCGCGTAAGCCTTCGTCGGGCTCCGGTGTGCCGCGCCTGAGGCCTGCCAGCACCGTGGAACGGTAGCGTCAGCCCCGAGGTCTCACCATCGTGGCCCGAATTTTCAGCGTTGGGGCAAGGTTGAAATTACAGCAAATCCCGGAGGGCAATGAAGGGGGCTTGCGGTCCCCGAGGCCATCTTCCCTGTTCACAGATGTGCGACGACACAACCCTTAGGCGGCGCTGCTTCGCCAGTCGGCGATCTCCCGCAGGCCGTCCCCCTGGCTATGTTCGAACAGCCGCACCCAGTGCCGGGCATGCTCGAACTCGTGGATGTCCGCCCAAACCTCCGCCTGCCACGCCTTGTCGTGGGTCGCTGACTCCCCACAACTGGCGCAACGGGTGTAGAGCCGGAGGGGTACGCTCGCCGGACGGTGTGCTTCAGGCAGTTCGATGAAGATGCAGCGCACTTCCTGGATCTCTTCGTCTGGCCCAATCAGATGTTCGTAACGTAGCAAGTAACCAAAACCGAGTTTCCTAGCTTCGGACTCCGCCTCCAGGCGCGTGTGGAAGGGCCCGTATTCGGCCCGCAAGGACTCGGTCGAGTCACACGCCATCCAGAAGGTCTCCTTGTATGCCATCGCCTGCCTCTCCTGGGTTTCAGACTCGACTGGGAGCGAGCCCTAGAACGGCACAGAAATTATTGCAATCCAACTGCCTCTCGGCGCAAACGCAAAATACCCGCTAATTGACGCTGATTCCGGCGAAAAGCTCATCCCCCGCGCCTCTGCCGAATGCAGCCTTTTGCAGATGTTGGCAGTTTTCAGGTAACCGCCGCGGTCTTTCCCGGCGCCGCTCCATGGGCTCAGTCCCGTGATCGAATGCCTCACTCCTAGGTCAGAGAGTCCCATGGGCCGCCTCGCACCATCCCAGCCTCATCGTTGGTGACATAATCATGTTCGTGACGGCAAGCTCTCAAATCTTACCGGAGACCCGGGAGCGGGTTTGCCAACTCCAGCTGATCAGCATCGCCTGGATGAGCCTGGAAGCGGTCCTGTCCCTCTGGGCGGCATGGCGAGCCCGGAGCCCAGCCCTGATGGCCTTCGGTGGTGACAGCGCGATCGAACTATTGTCGGCCGTGGTCGTGCTGTGGCGGTTTCGTCACCCCGGGTCCGAGCCAGCCGAGCACAACGCCGCCCGAATCGCGGCCGGTCTGCTGGTTGCGCTTGCAACCTACGTGGTGCTGTTGTCAGCCCTTTCCCTGCTGGGATATCTCGAGCCGCTTCCCAGCTTTCTGGGAATGGCGGTGCTGCTGGCTGCGGCCTGTGTCATGCCCTTTTTGGCCAGACAGAAACGGCGCCTCTCGGCTCTCACGGCAAGCGCGGCCCTGCGTGCCGACGCCGCCCAGTCGGCGGCCTGCGCCTATCTCTCGATCATCGGGCTCGCGGGTCTTGCGGTCCATGCCTTCGGGCGCATCCCCGCAGCCGATCCGCTCGCTGCTTTGGCCATCACTCCGTTCCTGGCTTTCGAAGCGCGCGAAGCCCTACGCGGGAAGCCTTGCGGTTGTTCTGCCCCGAGGCTTGGCGGGTAGTGGATCGTGGCAGTGGCAGAATTCCATCTGTTCGCCCGAGAACATCGCGGGTAGAAAGCTTGACCCGCTTCCAGCCTTCCGGGACCCAGCAGCTGATTGAGGTTGGCCCGGTTGAGCATTTCCTTGTTTGCGGGAAGCAACTTCAACACCGTTCCGTCGCGCGGGTGATTTTCACCTCGTTGAGGTTGATCATGTTCGTCAGATATTCGCCCGCGGAACAGGCACCTTCGGTTCAGACAAAGACTCGTGGATAGAGCACCTGGGTTGGGAAGACCCCAGTCTGTCGCGACCTTTTGGCAAGATGGGTCCCCGAACCGATTCCCGGCCGATGCTTGACCTCTACTAAGATTAGCGCTGTACGCTCTTAACCGGGGGTGACTATGCGACTCACAGCTCGAAGAGGCCCGTCCGCTCCGGTACGACCTGCCTGGCTCGCCTTCCTGGCGTTCGCTTTCAGCGCCAGCCTGGCCAGGGCACAGTCGGCGCCGAACCCACCTGCTCCCGCAGCCTCTCCTGGACAAACCGCCGCGGCGTCGGCTCCTCCCACGCTGACCTTCTCCGACGCTTTGCACCGGGCGCATGCCAACAGCCCTGAATTCCAGGTTGCTCTCACCGACTTAGGAGTGGCGCACGAGGGCCGCATCCAGGGTCGAGCCGGCCTCTTACCCTCGGTCAACTACAACAACCAGTTCCTTTATACGCAGGGCAACGGCACGCTCTCCGGCCGCTACATCGCCAACAACGGTGTACATGAGTACAGCAGCCAAGCCGATGTCCATCAGGCCATTTCTTTGGCAATAGTTGCCGACTACAAGCGGGCGGCCGCCGCCGAGGCTCTGGCCAAGGCTCGCGCCGAGATTGCCACCCGCGGCCTGGAAGTGGTCGTCGTCCAGGGCTATTACGGACTGGTCGTCGCCCAGCGCAAGTATGCCACCGGCCAGCAGGCGCTCGACGAGGCCCAGCGCTTTCTCAACATCAGCCAGAAACTGGAGCAAGGTGGCGAAGTCGCCCACTCGGACGTGATCCGCGCCCAGATCCAATTCCAGCAGGTCGAGCGTGACTTCGAGGAAGCACGCCTCGGGATGGAGAAAGCCCGTCTCGCTCTGGCCGTCCTACTCTTCCCGGACTTCAACGAGAGCTTCACCGTCGTCGACGACTTGCAACCGCCGCAGGCCCTTCCTGAATTCCATGAAGTCGCGACGCTGGCAGGCCAACAGAACCCCGAACTCCGGGCCGCCGCTGCCGAACTGGACATGGCCCACCAGGACGTCAACGGCGCCTGGTCAGGTCTGCTGCCAGCCGCCAGCATCGACTACTTCTACGGCATCGATGCCAACCACTTCGCCACGCGGCAGTTCGATCCGGTCTCGGGACGAGTCGTCGACAATCTTGGTTACTCCGTTCTCGCCAGCCTCCAGATTCCGGTCTGGAATTGGGGCGCAAGTCGCAGCAAACTGAGACAGGCCTCCCTGCGCCGGGATCAGGCGCGCTCTCTGCTCAGCTACACCCAGCGCCAACTCCTCAGCAACCTGCGGGCGTTTTACAATGAAGCGCAGACGGCACGCTCGGAACTGGAATCCCTCAGCCGATCAGCGGAGTTGGCTGCCGAGGGTTTGCGCCTGACGACGTTGCGCTACCAGGCTGGCGAAGCTACAGTGCTCGAGGTCGTCGATGCTCAGAATACCCTGACTCTCGCGCGGAACTCGTACGCGGACGGACAGGGCCGTTTCCGGCTGGCCATCGCGACCTTGCAGACAATAACGGGGAGCTTTTGAAGGTAGGTTGTAGTGCGAGTGCTCTCGCCCGCGTCGGTGTCGGGAAAGCTCAAAGGGCAAGCAACACAGCACGGTTGATTGAGACACAGACTCCTTGCCCCGAAAGGATCTATTGATCGAGACGCTCATTGACGACGACCGCAGGGAGGGTGTCGGGCGTGCCCATCTGGGCCACTCGTCATCCCGGCCGCCGAGGCTCTGGACCGCTTCCCTTGCCATTCTCTCCGCCCTGCTTTCCGCCTGTTCGCATGACGCCGCCGACAAGGGCCCGCTGGTTACCGTACAAGCCGTCAGCGCCGAAAAAACTACGATGCAGCACACCGTGGTTGCCGAAGCCGTGCTCTTCCCCCTGCGGCAGGCCGCCCTCACGCCCAAGATCAGCGCGCCCGTGAAGGCGTTCTACGTGACCCGCGGCAGCAGGGTTCACCAGGGACAGCTGCTGGCCACGCTGGAGAACAGCGACCTCGAAGCCTCCAAGGAAGAGAACAAAGGCGCCTACGAGCAGGCGCAAGCCGCCTACGAGACAGCCACCGCCGCGACTCTTCCCGAGGAATTGCAGAAAGCCAAACTCGACGAGCAGGCGGCCAAGAAATTGCGGGATGCTCAGGAGAAGATCTACCACAGCCGTGAAGAACTCTTTCAGCAGGGAGCCCTGCCCCGCAAAGAACTTGATCAGGCGGGTGTGGACCTGCTCAACGCCCGCAACCAATACGACATCGCGCAAAAGCATCTTGAGGTTCTGACCTCGATCGGGCGCCAGCAGCAAATGAAATCTGCCGCGGGCGAACTGCAAGCGGCCAAGGGGCGCTACCTCGCCTCGGAAGCGCAGCTCAGCTACTCCGAGATCCGCAGCCCCATCGACGGCTATGTCACCGAACGTCCGCTCTACCCTGGCGAAATGGCGGCCGCCGGCGCGCCCCTCATCACCGTCATGGATTTGTCCCGTGTCATCGCCAAGGCGCACATCCCGCAACCGGAGGCGGCAGTGCTCCAGCGGGGTGACCAGGCTACACTCAAAGTCCCCGGCGAAGACACGCCGGTGGATGGCAAGGTCACGGTCGTCAGCCCCGCGCTTGATCCCAACAGCACCACCGTCGAGGTTTGGGTCGAGGCCGTCAACTTCAAACAGCGCCTGAAGCCAGGCACCAGCGTACAGCTCACCATGCTGGCGCAGACGGTCAACGACGCCATCGCCGTTCCCGACAGCGCCGTCTTGACGACCCCGGACGGCTCCACCTCGGTGATGCTGATCGGCGCCGACGGCCGCGCTCACCAGCAGGCCGTGCAGACCGGATTTCACCAGGACGACCAGGTGCTGATCCTCGGTGGCATCCAGCCTGGCGCCCGTGTCATCACCGTCGGCGCCTACGGCCTGCCCGACAACACCCGCGTGAAGGTGGAAGCGCCTCCCGCGTCGGGAAAATCCACTCCAGCGACCGGCGCGCAATAAGCATGAGACGGAGACCCGCGTGAGCGGACAGGAAAAATCGTACTGGCTCACCCGCCATTCGCGGCCCGTGATCTTCCTCATTCTCACTCTGACGTTGCTCGGCGCCTATCTCGGCCTCACCCTCCCGGTCTCCGTTTTTCCCTCTACCGATTTCCCGCGCATCCTGATCTCGGTCGACAACGGCGTCATGCCCATCGATCAGATGATGGTCACCATTACCCGCCCGCTCGAAGAGACCGTCAACAGCGTCCCCGGCCTGCTGCAGGTACGCTCCATCACCAGCCGCGGCACCGCCGAAATCGATCTGTTTTTCCGCTGGGACGTGAACATGTTCCAGACGCTGCAGTACGTGAATGCCGCCTTGTCGCGGGCTCAGCCGGAACTACCTTCCACGGCCAAGATCGAAGCCCACCGCATGACCTTCGCCAGCTTCCCGATTCTGGGCTACAGCCTGACCTCTTCCACCGTCTCGCCCACCCGCCTGTGGGAAATGGCCACCTACGACCTCAAGCCCCGCCTGAATCGCCTGGATGGAGTCTCCACCGTGCTGGTGCAGGGTGGACAGGAGCCGGAATTTCATATCACCCCGGACCAGGCCAAGCTGCTGACTGCCAGCGTCACCATCCCAGGCATCCTCGACGCTCTCCGCCGCACCAACCTGATCGATTCTCCCGGACTGCTCGAACGGAACCATCAACTCATGCTGGGACTGGTCGACGCCCAGGTGCACACGCCCGATGAGATCTCCGCCGTCGTCCTAAAGCACACGCCTGCGGGGGTGCCCGTCCGCATCCGCGACGTTGCCTCCGTCAGCCCCGGCGTCAAGCCCGTCTACACCATCGTTGACGCCAATGGGAAGCCGGCCGTGCTGCTCAACCTCAACCGCCAGCCCGACAGCAATACGGTGCAAGTGGCCGACGAGGTGCATGCGGAAGTCGACATCATCCGCCAGACTTTGCCTCCCGGAACCGAACTCCGCCCCTTCTACGACCAGTCGATCCTTGTGCTCGAATCCATCAAAAGCGTGCGCGATGCCATTCTGATCGGCCTCATCTTCGCCTCGATCATCCTGGTGGTTTTCCTGCATGACTGGGGCACCTCCATCGTTGCGGGCCTCGTCATTCCCGTGACCTTAACGGTGACGCTGATCGTGCTCAAGCTGCTGGGCGAGAGCTTCAACCTGATGACTCTCGGCGGCCTCGCGGCGGCCGTCGGACTGGTCATCGACGACGCCATCGTCGTCGTGGAGAACATTGTCCTGCACCGCGACGCCGGACAATCGCGGTCGCAGGCCATCAGCAGCGCTCTGCGGGAGATCACTCTGCCCCTGGTCGGTTCCACGGTCACCCCCGTGGTGGTCTTTCTTCCCCTGATCGCGGTTACCGGCGTCACCGGCACCTTCTTCCGCGCGCTCGCCCTTACCCTGGCCGTCTCGCTGTTCACCTCGCTGGCGCTCGCGCTCAGCTGGACGCCCAATCTCAGTCTGTACTTCATCGGCCGCCGCGACCCAGGCTCCGGCCACGCCGAGATCCCGGCCTCGGACGAAGAATCCATCTCGCGCCTGGTTGCGGTTGAGGACTCTCACCTCGGCAGCCGCTTGCAGACGATTCTCCGCTTTCACGAGCGCTGGCTGCGCCGCGCCCTTGCCCATCCCCGCTGGCTCGTCGCTCTCAGCCTTGGCCTGATCGTGATCTCCCTCGTCTGCTACCGCTTCTCCGGCTCGGATTTGTTGCCAGAGATGGACGAGGGCGGCTTCGTTCTGGACTACATCATGCCCGCGGGCAGTTCCCTGGCTGAAACCGACCGGGTCATTCGCCACATCGAGCAGATGCTGCACACCATCCCCGAAGTCGAGAACACCTCCCGCCGCACCGGCCTGCAACTGGGCCTGGCCGCGGTCACCGAAGCCAACACCGGCGACATCTCGGTCATGCTGAAACAGAAGCGCCACCGCTCCATTGAAGAAGTCATGGCCGAAGTTCGGGCGGAAATCGCACGCAAAGAACCTGCCGTGGACGTCGAGTTCACCCAGGTCCTTCAGGACATGATCGACGACCTCACCAGCGCCCCCGAACCCATCCGCATCAAACTCTTTTGCCCCGACCCTAAGACCCTCAGCGAGTGGGCGCCTCGTGTGGCTGAGGCTATCAGCAAGATTCCCGGCGTGGTCGATGTGCTCAACGGCATCGACAACACCATCAGCGGTCCCGCCGTGGTCTTCGAAGTGAACCCCAGCGTAGCCACGCGCGCAGGCTTCACCGCAGAAGAAGTCGCCACCGACGCTTCCGCCATCCTCGAAGGCGAACCCGCACCCACACCCGTGATCGCTAACGACCGCGCCTACACCTTGCGCGTCCGTCTGCCTGAGGCCAACCGGTCCTCGCTCGACGCTATGAAGAACACTCTCCTGATCAGCAGTACCGGCAAAACCGCGACTCTGGGCGCGCTGGCCACCATCAGCGAATTGCCCGGACAGAACGAGATCCAGCGCGAGAACCTGCAGCGCGATGTGGCCGTCACTGCCCGGCTTGAGGGCCGCGACCTCGGGAGTGCCATGAGCGCGGTGCAGAAAGCCGTCAGCCAAGTCCACCTGCCTGCCACCATTCGTGTCGAGTACGGCGGGCGCTACCGGGAGCAGCAGAAATCGTTTCGGGAGCTGGTCTTCGTCCTGGTCCTGGCCATCCTGTTCGTTTTCATCGTGCTGTTGTTCGAATTCGGCAATTTCGCAGCGCCCGTGGCGATTCTCGCGGCCGCACTGCTCTCTACCGCGGGCGTATTCATCGCCTTGCTCATCACCCGCACCACCTTCAACGTCTCCTCCTTCATGGGCATGATCATGGTTGTGGGCATTGTGGCCAAGAACGGAATCCTGCTCCTCGACGCTGACCAGAAATTCCGTCTTCTCGGACTCCCCGATCGTGACGCCATGCTGCAAGCGTCCCGGCGCCGCCTGCGTCCCATCGTGATGACCGCCCTGGCCACCATGGCCGGCATGTTTCCCCTCGCCCTCGCCTTCGGCGCCGGCTCCCAGATGCTGCAACCCCTCGCCATCGCGGTGATCGGCGGCGTTCTGATTTCCATGGTGCTCTCGCTCATCATTACCCCCGCGGTCTACTATTACCTGAGCCGGCAACCCAGCGAGGTGCGAGAGCCAGTGCATGTGTAGCACGCGGCCCGCGGCCAAGGGCGAAGTTAACCGGGAAGCCGCGCAGCCGGGTTGGAGACCGGGGCCGCCGGGTGAGTGCGCAGGGAGGTTCCGCAGAACGGGCAATATACATCACCCACACCCACAATACGCTGGCATTGCGGGCAACTCGGGCTGAGTTTGTAATTGCACCGGGGACAGAAGTTGAATTCGGTTTGCACTGCACTTCCGCATTGCGGGCAGGCCCGGCGCAGCGGCTGCCGGAGGACGAAGTAGAGCAGAAAGCCGAGCGCATTGGGGATGAGAACGGCCACGCACGTCCAGAGAATGGGGCTCATCCCGCGGCGTTTCGCGTCACGGTTTACGTAGCCGAGTAGTAGAAAATAACAGCCCCCGAACAGGCCGGCCAGCAGCCCCAGCAGAGGCCGTGCCCAGGCCGGCGGAGCTTTCAATTGCCGAGCCAAAAAGATGTTGAAGAAAAATTGCGCCGCGACGAATGCGACTCCAGCTAATACCCATGCCCACGCCGGGACAATCTGGACTTCCGCTGCCAGTACTCCCGGAGTTTCGTCTCTCACCTGCATAAGTTCATTCGCTTTCTCACCCTGATGAGCGCGATCGTTGGCCGTTGTTGGACAGATGGATGCCGCGAGCCAGCAAAAGCACACTCACCACCAGCGCTGGCGCGATGCAGAAGAACGCGAAACCTGCCTGCCAAAGCGGGCCCGGAACTCCAACCTGCTCTCCCATCCAGGCAAAAAGCCGCCATAACAGAGGTGCGCTCACGGCCGCGGAAATTCCCACCCCCAAACAAGCCACTCCCACCAGCCACACGCGTTCCCGTGTCTCCCGCAGCCTGCTGGCGTGAAAGCGCACCCGCATTTGTGTGGCTCGCACCAGGCGGGCGTCGGCGGCCACGGGCAGCGAACGCAAAACGCGAACCATGCGGCCCGTCGCTTCCGCATAGTCACGGCAGGCGGCGCACGCTACAAGGTGGCGCTGCAGCCAGGTCTGCTGGGCAGCGGCGAGGCTGTCTCCCAGCGCAATCCGTTCCCGTGCCTCGTCATGAAGGTTCCGCGTCACGCTTGCGCTCCTTTCAACCGTGACATCAGCATGTTCAATCCGCGGTAAAGCCGCGACTTCACCGTGCCCAGAGGCGCCGCAGTCACGCGGGCAATTTCCTCTAAAGCCATTCCCTCCTGGAAACGCAACACCACCGTTTCACGATACTCCGCTGGAATGCTGACCAGTGCCGCACTAATGCGTTCGGCCTGCTCGTGCTGGGCCACGACTTCCCAGGCTGGAGGTTGGTTGTCGACCGGTTCGAGCGGGGCGTGCTCCTCGTCCTCCATCCGACCATCCAGGCTGACCGGACTTACCTTCCGCAGATAATCGATGGTCAGATTCCTCGCCACCGCGTAGAGCCATGTGCTGAATTCGTGCCGGCCGTCGTACTGGTGGCCGCGCTCCATGACCCGAATCCAGGTCTCCTGGAACAGGTCCTCCGCCAGGTCCCGATTTCCTGCTAGGTAAACCAAATAACGCAGCAACCGGTGCTGATACTGCTCAATGAGACGGTCCAGCAAGTCCGGATCCCGCCGGCGAAGACCGCGAGCAATGACGCTGGCTTCGGACTCCATGCCGTTCACGGTGTAGCAGGCTGTGGCGTTCATGCTAATGGATATACGGGCGAGGACTTAAGAAAGATGCGAGCCGGGAGAACGCCGCCCACCAACCCGTAAGCCATTCGTACACCCGTGGTTGCCAAACCCAGTGTTAGCGGGAAGACTCATCTCACGACCGCTTCAGCCAGTTGTGCAAGGAATTGCATCCCAGCATCGTTCCCTTCTCGCCTAACTCCCGACCAATCCCCGTGCCATTTCGCGGACCGCCTTTCTGATCCTGGGCCCAGGGCCGTGGAAAACATGCAAGTAACTGATTTCATGTGTGTTCGATACCATGGGGACGGTCGCCGCGCCAGCTTTTCGGACCTCACCGCCCGCTAGCCGCCATCCCAGGCGCAGCCTCCAATGCCCCCTTTTTTGGATTAGGAATTGCACTACAATAGTCCTACCTCCCCGACTGCGCGGGAGGCGCCTGCCCTGTGGATGTAATGGAAAGACCCAGCAGCAAGGGGAAGATGCCCCTCGACGAAGCCACATTTCAGCGCCTGCTTGCCGCGGCTCACGTGTTGCAGCAGCACGCCGACCAGACCAAGCCGCCCACCTCCGCACCGGAGCAACCTGCGCCGGGAAGTGACCCCGCGCCGTCACTGGATCAGGCCGCCGTCCTTGCTGAAATCGTTGAGGCGCAGCAGCAGATTCTGATGGGAAAGCTCGATCTTGTGGGCGCCATGTCGTTCGTCGCCGATCGCATCTGCAAGCTCACGGGTGCGCGCGGCGCCGCTGTCGGCCTGCTTCACGCTGACAAGGTCGTGTATCGCGCCGGCAGCGGCAGCGCCCAGGGACTGATCGGCCTCGAACTGCAAGCCGAGGCCACCGTTTCCGCCGACACTCTGCTTCGCGGAAAATTGCTGCGTTGCCCCAGCATCGATTCCGAGTTCCGCATCGATCCCCAGTTCGCTCGCGACCGCGGTATCCAGTCTTTCATTGCTGTGCCCCTGTTTCGCGAGGGCCACGTCGCCGGCGTCATGGAGTTGTTGTTCTCCAAGCCCAATGCCTTCCAGGAGCAGGACGTGCGTACCTCCCAGCTCATGGCAGGCCTGCTCAGCGAAGCGTTGGCCCGCGACGCGCAAGAGCGGTGGAGGAAGGATGTCGCGCAGGAGCGCGCCTCCATGCTCGAAGCTCTGGAGAGAATCCGTCCACAACTCGCCCGCCTCATCGATGTGCCGGATGCTCCAACCGACGAGCCTGAACTCAAAGGGCCCGAGCTGACGCCATCTGACATCCCCGCAGCGACGGTAGCTCCACCGGCCGTCCCGCCGCTGTCGAGCCACACCTCAGCCGTCGGCCCCCACTGCAGCGAGTGCGGAGAGTCGTTGGGCGATGAAGAATTTTTCTGTCCCTCCTGTGGAACCGCTCGCCCTGAAAGCCCGGACGAGGAGGAGAACCAGTTCGCGGCTGCCCTCCGCTCTCTGGAGCCAGCGCTGCCGGATCACACCGCAACTGCTGCGCCACCTCCGCTGCCTCCTGTCCCGGCGACCGACCATGCTGCCGCCAAGATCGACGCCGATGTCGATGCTGTCCAGTTACCCCCTGATCTGCTCGCGATTGCCGACGCCTCCGCTACCGAAGTACCCGCCCAGGAGAGGCCCCCCGCCGGGACCGGGCCATCGCCGGCCGATTCGGCGGAGGCCCACGAACTGGTTCCCATGGCGGCCGCCGAGGTTCTTCCGTCGCCCCCATCTTCCCCGGGTTCCTATCCCTGGACCTCGGCGAAAAAGGCCCAGCAGTGGCTGCAGTCTTTCGCGGGCCCGGAGCGGCGCTCTGCCCTCCTGCAGTTTTGGCGAAACCATGGAGGGGATGTATCGCTCGGCGTTGCGGTAACGCTGGTCCTGGCCGCGGTGCTGATTCTGAGTGTTTCCTCGCACGACACTTCGGCGCCCGGTAATACCGGCAATACCGCCGCGGCTTCCAGCTCCGCCCACGCGAACGCTTCGCCCGTTGTCCGGCGCCGGCACCGCCCCGCCCCGCCCAACCTCACCCTGTTTGAAAAGCTGCTGGTCAGCATGGGTCTCGCCGAGCCTCCCGAGACCCCAGCCTACGAAGGCAATCCGGATGTGACCGTATGGGTCGATCTGCAAACTGCGCTCTATTACTGTCCCGGCTCCGATCTGTACGGCAAGACTCCCAAGGGCAAGCTCGAGACCCAGCGTGATGCCCAGATGGATCAATTCGAGCCCGCTTTGCGCAAAGTCTGCGAATAACCCGCCGGCATCTTGCTCATTGCGTCCTGCACGTTTGCAATTCTGTTGGTAAATGTGTTCCGGCCCTGCTAGGCAGCCCGCGCGCACGCCATCACCCGATCACGCAAATGACCATGCTCGACCCGATTGACAACCGGCTTCTACGGTAGTGCAATGTTGAACAGCACACTTCTCAAAATCGGGGGGAACAGTGGGTGAGCACCCGCAGGAAAAAATGTCCGTAGCGGCGGACTTTTCAAACCCAGAGTTAAACCCGCTAATCAATCCCCTGCTCGGACGCAATCTGGCGCGCTGGGCCCAGGTCTACCTGACCACCCCACCGGAACAGCGCGAGGCCGCCATCACCGACCTGTTGCGCCAACTCCAGGCCGAAGCGCGAAACGGCACTTCGGGCGCGCTCAATTCTGGCTCGATGTTCTCCACGCCCAGCCCGCCTCCCGTTTGCCCCAAGTGCGGTCACCAGAGTCTTCCCGACGCCAAATTCTGCGGCTTATGCGGAGCATCGCTGATGGACGCCGAGGCCTTCCTGGTCGACTCTTCCCGGCGCCAGGGTGCCGGCAACGTGGGGGATACTTCGGCACCAACGGCTTTCTCTTTCGCACCCTCCGAACCGCCGTTCACCCCCCCGCAACCGGCGCCGTCTCCTGTTGCCGCGCCGGAACTTCCCTCGTTTGCGCCTGCGCCCGAGCCACCGTCGCACTCCAACTTGGACGTGACCTGGCTGCGCGAAAGAAATCTGTTCGGAGCAGACGACGAACCCCGCTCCTACACAAAATACGTGTTCCTGTTGCTGGTGGTGTTGTGCGCGGCCGGTGCTTTCTTGTATTTCCGAACCGCTACCGCGGCCAGGAACCATGCCTCGCCAATCGCCTCGGCTCCCGCCACTCCCGGTCCAGCGCAGCCGACGCCGTCCCCTGGCACGGAGCGCCCGTCTCCGCCCGAGTCGAGTGCGCCGTCGATCCCGCAGGTCGCAGCCCCCACGTCCCCGGCGGCGAACTCTCCGCTCGCGCCCGCCACCGCTGCCAACGCCGTTCCGGCTTCGCCCTCGCCCGCGGCGCAAGCGCACAAGGCGAACGGCCCGTCGGTGCACAGTGCCGCCCTTGCCACTTCCGGGGTCACGACCGCCACGCAGACGCCTGCCGCCACTGCCTCCATTCAAGACGATGGTTCGGTGGAACTGGCCGTGGCGGAAGACTATCTGGAGGGTAGAAAGGGTCCGCGAAATTCCACCGCCGCTGCTCAGCTCTTATGGAGAGCCGTCGCCAAGCAGAACAACACCGCCATCCTGCTGCTCTCCGATCTGTACGTAAACGGTGATGGGGTTCCGCAGAGTTGCGACCAGGCCCGCATTCTCCTCAGTGCCGCCGACCGCCGCAACGTCAAGGCCGCCGCCGACCGCCTCCGCAGCCTGGCAGGCTCCTGCCGCTAGCCGTCCCGAGCGTTTGTGAACCCTGGATGGGCAGGACAAACAGAGCCGGGAAACATCGTGCCCGCCAGGTGCTCAAGATTTCTGGTGGCGCAGCCGTTCCAGCGCACTAGCTCGAAAGCTCCCCTAGGCAGCGCTCCGGCGTTCCAGATTCGGCTTTAGCCGCTGTGGCCGTCAATCCTCGGCCTGAGATGGCGACTGGATTGATGTCATGAGATTTGCAGGAGGCGACAGATCTGCCTCACAACTGAGGAACCGGGGATCGCGCAACCCGTTACACCAGCCCGAAGAAAATTGATTCAGTACCGGTCGCGAAGGGCTCCACAAGGACCCAGGTCATGACATCACAACCGAGTCCATCACGGCACAGAATGGCGGAGCATGAGGTGTTCCTGCATCGACCGCCTAGGCTTGCGCCGCCTGCTCGAACTTGCGGGCCTCGTACCACAACGCCAGCTCGACCCGGTTCCACAGTCCGAGCTTGTCGTAGATCACGCGCAGGTAATTCTTCACCACGTGCTCGGTCGTGCCGATCCGGTCGGCGACCTCCTTGTTCTTCAGGCCTTGGGCGACCAGCTCAATTACCCGCTGCTCCCGCTCATTGGGCATACGCTTTCCGTAACGATCGACTGCCAACATAATCCCTCCATAACCTCGTCGGATTGCTTGCCTGTCTGCATCATCCCGACTACAACTCCCCGGCGCTACACCGCCTTCCGTTCAGCTCGCGAAAAGCGCGCCACTCCACTACAGTCGCGACGTGGAGGTTTCTTGGCATCCGCAAAGCAGGATGCGGTTCAGCCGCCTACGTGCGCCTGCAGGGAATCCTGCGCCGTTTGGTTTGCGGCACAGGCGGTTCGCTGCAATTAAGTTAACGGGTTTCTTTGCCAGCTCCGTTCAGCACTCGGCATACCATTCGCAGGGAAATTGAGTCGTTCCATGCGGTCGTGCGTGGGTGCCAGCGGATCGAACATTTCCGCCCTGCAATCCCCACATGCAGCTTGATCGGCATCTCCTGGTGCGCCTCCTAACTTAAAGGAAGACAACAGCTTGAGCGGATTCGTGCCCCGCACCAAAGATTCCGTTCCCGGGTCCCGAAGCTCGCCGACCGGATTGGCCGCAGCTGCGCACAAGGTCTGCGGACCGGCAGCCTGGTTTTGTACACAGCTTCTAAGGCGAACGCTTTAGGACAAAAGTGCCATATCCGAGCCCGCAACTGGAACCTATTACACGCTGGAAACAGGCGTCCGTCGCGGCTTTCCGCGATCTAAGAGTTGTGATTTTTGCGCAGAAATGCGCCTGGGTTGTGCGCAACTGTGCTCATGCGGCAACTGTTGCGTTCCGGCACGCTGCCGCGTTCAGCTACGCGAGCTGCTTCTCTTCCTCTTTTTTGTGAGCCAGCTCTGTATGGGCAGGATGCTCGTGTGGATCGGAATCTCCCAATCCAAGCAGATCGTGCTCCCATGTCTCGAGCAGTTCCGGTTTCTGGGGCTGGTCCAGGTCTTCGTGCCGCCCAACGGAAGGCGATGTGAATTCCCCTCCCGCGGGCCTCACGGAGTGCGAACTGTTCGCGCGGTGCATGGATGTTTCTGCGGCCGTAATTTCAGGCAACGAGCTCAGGTCCGACCCTTCCAATTGCCTGCGATACATCAGGGTCGCGAGTTTGACCCGCTTGATCCCTCCCCTGATTCCGAACCGCAGGAATAGACGGTTGAAGTGGGCCTTCACCGTCCGCCGCGCCATCTTGAGCTGACGCGCAATCTCATCGTTGTCGCATCCTTGTAATAGCAGTTCCACGATCTGTTCTTCACGCTGCCCCAGGCGGACAGGGTTCTCACTCACGATACTCATTCCCCCTCCCAGTATTCTGTCCTTCGCGAGTTGACCAGGTCCATCCTTGCAGGTCTATGCCGCATGCGGCACTCCCGCAGAAGACTGGTTGGCTGTATGCAGGATTTCACAGCACTCACCATGCCAAGTCGTGCGCAACTTCGCTGTGATAAATGACTTTCAGCTTTTTTGGCCCCGCGCGCGCCGCTCCCGTACCTTTCATCAGCGCCGCCGGCTCCCGCGACTCGGTGGAAGCTTCCTTTTCCAGTCTCAAAGCGATCAAGAAGCCACTAAGAAACAACAACTTGTAAGCATCGTGCCATCGTGTCACGACAGCTTGAAAGTCGGTCACCCGAGGCTTTCGAGAGCTTCTACTCCGAAGCCTCGAGCTCCGCGGTGTCCGGCTTGGTCAACCGCTCGCTTCAAAGTGCGCACAGGAGAAAGCCGGCTAGGTGAAACACATTAGGGAAAAACCGCCTAATATCCGCCGCTCGCAGGAACCTTTTACATCAGCTCCTTCATCCTCCTTCCTCGGAACCGCATGGGCTGCTGGCAATTACGGCGTCATGGACAATGTAGTATCCTGGCCCAGAGCAACTCCGTCTCCCTCGGCATCTCAGCTGCGACCCCAAAAAGCTACAAGGGTGGGACGTTTTATCGGGATGCCGTGTCGCTGAACCTTCTGTCGGCAACTCGTAATACCAGCGTAGAGGGATGTGCATTTTGACCGCTTCCACCAGCCATCTTATTGCCGCCCATGGCGGGGTACTGCTGGATCTGCTGGTCAGCCGGGAGCAGTCGGCCGAGTTCAAGGCGCACTCGCGCGACTTGCCTTCCTGGGACCTGACCGCCCGCCAGTTATGTGATCTGGAACTTCTGCTCAATGGTGGCTTCTCCCCCCTGCGTGGTTTCATGACCCGTCCCGACTACGAAGGCGTCTGCCACAACATGCGCCTGGCCAGCGGAGCCTTCTGGCCCATGCCCATCACGCTCGACGTGACCGAGGAATTTGCCCGCCGCCTGAAGCCGGGCACGAGCAAAGTCGCCCTGCGCGACCCCGAAGGGGTGATGCTGGCGGTGCTCGACGCCCAAGACGTCTGGCAGCCCGATCGCACCGAAGAAGCAGGTAGCGTGTTCGGCACCACGAGCAAAATGCATCCGGGTGTGGATCATCTCCTCCACAAAGCCAACCCGTGGTACGTGGGCGGACCGCTCGCCGGGCTGCAATTGCCGGCTCATTACGACTTCCGCGCCCTGCGCTTCACGCCCGCCGAGTTGCGCGGCGAGTTTGCCCGCCTGGGCTGGCGCCGCGTGGTCGCCTTCCAGACCCGCAACCCCATGCACCGTGCGCACCAGGAACTGACCTTCCGCGCCGCCAGGCAGGTCGAGGCCAATCTGCTCATCAACCCTTCCGTGGGCATGACCAGGCCCGGCGACCTCGATTACTTCACCCGCGTGCGCTGCTACGAACTGCTGCTCGCTAAGTACCCGGCGGGCACGGTCAAGCTGGCGCTTCTGCCGCTGGCCATGCGCATGGCGGGGCCGCGCGAGGCGCTCTGGCATGGCATCATCCGCAAGAATCACGGCTGCACCCACCTCATCGTGGGCCGAGACCATGCCGGGCCCGGCCAGGATGAGAACAACCAGCCCTTCTACGGTCCCTACGAGGCCCAGGAACTGTTCAAGAGGCACGAAGCCGACCTTGGCGTCACCATGGTTCCCTTCAACATGATGGTGTACCTCGAGGCGGAAGACAGGTACGTGTCCGACAATGAGGTGCACAATGGCGCGCGCGTGCGGAGCATTTCCGGCACAGAACTGCGCCAGCGCCTGAACGAAGGCCGCGATATCCCGGGCTGGTTCACCTACCCCGAGGTGGTGCGCGAACTGCGCCGCAGTTTTCCGCCGCGTCGTCGCCAAGGCCTGACGGTTTTCTTCACTGGCCTCTCCGGATCCGGCAAGTCCACGATCGCCAACGTGCTCATGACCAAATTCCTGGAAGTGGGCGGCCGCCCCGTGACCCTGCTCGACGGTGATATCGTGCGCAAGCATCTGTCGTCCGAACTGGGCTTCTCCAAGGAGCATCGCGACCTCAACATCCGCCGCATCGGCTTTGTCGCTTCCGAGATCACCAAGAACGGCGGCATCGCCATCTGCGCACCCATCGCTCCCTACGACGCCGTGCGTCGCCAGGTGCGGCAGATGGTCGAACCCGTGGGCGGATTTGTCCTGGTGCACGTAGCCACGCCGCTCGAGGTCTGCGAACAGCGCGACCGCAAAGGCCTGTATGCCAAGGCGCGCGCCGGCATCGTCAAGGAGTTCACTGGCATCTCGGACACCTACGAGCCACCCACCGATGCCCAGGTGGTGCTCGACACAACAGACCTATCCCCCGAGGAAGCCGCCCAGGAGATCATTCTTCATCTCGAGCGAGAGGGCTTCATTGGAGTGGAAACACAAGCCGAGTAGTCCGCATCGAGGACGCCTTGGCCCATCGTCCCCCCGCCATGAAATCCCTTGCCGGGATGAGCGTGATCGGACTGGTGTCAGGCTTCCTGGTGGGCCTGCCTTCGGTCGGCTCCGGAACCATTATCAGAAAGTGATGGTCGGGACTGATATCGTGCTTGCCATCGTGCTCACCGGTGTCAGCAGCTTTCTTCAGTTCCAAGGGGGCAACGTCGACCCATCGCTGGTGGGGATTCTCCTCATCGGCTCGGTAGCGGGCGGATTGCTTGGTTCGTATCTGAGCGCGCGCATTCCCGTGCTCTGGCTACGCCGCCTGCTTTGCGGGATTCTGCTGGCCACCGGTGCCCGCATGGTGCGAGCCCGAGCGTGATCGTTCCCGAACGAAACTCGGCGCAGGACTTCGAACACAACGAGCCGCTACGCCGCATTCAGTCGGCTCTGGACGCCTCCCGCGAAGTCTTTGTACGCTTTAGTCCCGGCAAAATCGAGGCCGAATACAAAGCTCGCCGCAACCTCGTGACCGAGGCTGACCGCGCCATCGATGCCCTGTTGCGGCAGCACCTCTTGCGCGAGGGCGAAGGCTGGCTTTCCGAAGAGAGCGCGGACGATCGCTCGCGCTTGGGCAAGGCGCGAGTCTGGGTGGTCGATCCCCTCGATGGCACGCTGGAGTTCGTGGCCGGCATCCCGGAGTTCTGCACCTCGGTGGCCCTGGTGGACAACGGGTATCCGGTCGCGGGAGGCATCTATAATCCCGCCACCAACCAGTTCTTTCTCGGCTCCCTGGGAACCGGCGTCACGCTAAACGGCGCCCCGGTCGCGGCCAGCCGCAAGGACCACCTCCAGGGCGCCCTCATCCTCGGCAGCCGCAGCGAAACGAAACGCGGCGAGTGGAAACGGTTTGAGCACGCTCCATTCCGCATGCAGCCAACGGGCTCGGTTGCCTACAAGCTCGCGCTGGTCGCCGCCGGGATGGCCGACGCGATGTTTACGCTCCGCCCCAAACACGAGTGGGACATCGCCGCCGGAGTGGCGTTGGTAGAAGCTGCCGCCGGCTTTGTCGGCGCCCCCGATGGCGCACCGTTGTCATTCAATCGTCCCCTGCCCCGGCTCCCTGGCCTACTCGCCTGCGGAATGTCTCTACGAGATGAACTGCTGAGTCTGATCAACACATCCCGGCCCGTCCGCGCACGCCGGCCCTAAGCGCTGCCTGTTTACGAAGCATTCCCCGAGCCTGCCGAGGCCCCGCCGGTCGCCCCGCTGTCGTGGACTTGCCGTAACCCACCCAACGGCCTGCGCTGCCAGTGATCGGACCGCACCCCGGCATCATCGGGAGGCTCGGGACGGAAGGATAGGGGTTCTACAGACCTGGACTTGACCCTCCGCCGTTTTGTCGCTTTGAAGTTCCCCGGAAGATCAGGTCTTCGCCTGGATCCTGGCGCTTGGCAACCACCCGTAGGGTGGCCTTTTCGACGGTGCAGCAGCGCAGAGGGAAGAGGCCGTCGTCCGCGGCCGCCGGACGGAAGTGATCTGCCACCAGGCCGGGAGAGCCCGACACAGTTTGATCACGGATCCAGCGCCTCCCCGCGTCATACCGGCACGGCGAGTCCGTCCAGATGAAACCTGCTGCTCGGCTGCCGCGACGGTGCGAGACTTCCGACCACCACTCCGTCCATTACCCGCTTGAAGGCCAGCTCGAACTGGTCCATCTCGGCGCGCGTGCCCACCGTGATGCGGACCCAGGTCGGCATCGAGGGCCAGACGCGCCCGATGATCACGTTCTGCCGCGCCATGGCCTCGATCGCATCTTTCCCTGGCCGTTTGGTGTCGAGCAGGAAGAAATTCGACTCGGAGGGAATGTAGGTGTAACCCTGCTTGTCCAGCCATTGGAACGTCGCTGCACGCACGGATGCGTTCAGGGCCTTGCGCTCAGGCACAAGTTGCGGATCTCTGAGGCTGGCAAGAGCGGCGACCAACGCCGGCACCGGCATGGCATTCCAGCCCCGTAAATTCTCCAGCTTCGCCAGCAAGTCGGGACGGGCGATGGCCAGTCCGCAGCGCAAGCCTGCCATGCCGTAGATCTTGGAGAAGGTGCGCAACAGGATCACATCCTTGTCGGCCTTGACCAGATCGATCACCGACGGCGCGTCGGAGAAGTGGATGTAAGCCTCGTCCACCAACACGATCGATCCCTTCGGCTTCTGTTCCAGCAGGTATTCGATGTCGGAGTGCGGCGTAAGCGTGCCCGTGGGATTGTTGGGCGTGCAAACGTAGAACACGCCCGCGTCCGGGGCCGCGGTCAGCATCGCCTTCACATCGTGGGCGCGAGTCTTGGTCAACGGCACCTCGACCACGCGTGCGCCTGAAATCGACGCGGAGTGTATGCCCGCCTCATAGCCGGGATCAGCGGTGACGTAGCTGCGCGTGGAGGACGTAAAAGCCAGCACCGCGTAGTGCAAGGGCGCGCTCGAGCCAGCGTACACGGAGACGTAGTCCGGCTTGAGGCCCATCATCTTTTGAAGAGTAGTTGGCAGTTCCTCATCGAGCTCGAGCTGGTAGCGCCCCGCGTCGGGAATCATGGCCGCGACGGCGGCGCGGGCCGCCTGGCAAGGGCCGAGTGGGTTCTCGTTCTGATTAATCTTGATGGCGTCGCGCGACGCGGCAACAGGCAGCTGCGCCCGGGCGAGGAGGGGCTCGGTCATGAAACGAAAGGCCATCGCGGCCGAGGCAGCGGTAGAGAGCTGGAGGAAAGATCGACGAGGAAGACGGGAATCAAACGGAACAGCCTGGTTGTCTGGGTGCGGTTGCCGCGGCATGGCTGCTGCCTCCGAGGCTGTCCATCTTACAGCCTGCGAGGGAGTGCGGGTAGTCGCCTGAGGCAATGCCGGTATCTCGGCACCAGGCCGGAACGGCCAGCACGATTTTGAATCCTGGCTCTGCCTTACTGCTAGGGCCCTCATAGAGAATCCAGGAAAGGCCCTCCGGATCCGCTGCCGGGCTGATTCGCGGGCGCTGGATTGGAAGGGCTCCTGCTGCTGGGCTGGTTTCGAAGACAAGCCCGGCCGGTTAGCACCACGCGCACCGGAGAATCTCTAAAAGCTATCCGGGAGGGCGCCTCATCCCCACAGCCGCTGATCTCACTTCACCCCTTTCTCCGGGTCCCACCAGCCCTGCTGCTTGCGAAGGTAAATGATTTGCCCGGTGTGGTAGGCATTGTGCGCCCCGACCTTGGCGATGGCGGACGCCCATTCCTTCAGCTTGGCGTCATCGGCGTTCTCGACCGCCTTCTCCCATTCGGTGAGGACTTCATCGAGCCGGTGGACCGTGTCGGCCCAGTTCTTGCTGTTGAAGTTGTTGAAGGTTTCGTTGTTATCGCCGCTGTACTTGGGCGGCGGCTCGCCTTTGAAGCGGGCCAACTGGTCGGTGTCCCAGAACAAGAGGTGATTGGCGAGTTGGCCGATGGAGTGATTGCCCTTGCCGTCGGTCCAGCTGGCTTGTTCGGGGGTAAGGCCTTCGACGGCGAGGTCGACCGGCACAAACCAGTCTTTCTGGTTGTGAGTCGTACGCAACTGTTCCAGCAGGATGCCCTTGAGCGTGGTGGGTTTCTGGTCCTTGGCCTGGGCTGTGGTCTGGGCGGCGAGCGCGAGCGAAATTGACAGGAGGGCAACGATGGCTTTCATGCTCGGTTCCTCGTGGTGGATTTGGCTGATCGAGTCCGCTAGGGATGCCCGCGAGTATAGACGATCTTCCCACCCAGGACCGAGCCTGGAGGGCGGAAACCGGGTCACACCCACAGTTCGACCGCCCGGCTGCGCTCCGGGTGCATGGTGGTCCAGGGACCGGGTTCGGTCTTAATCCTAGAAGAACGACAGGAAATATCGCTGGTCCCGTACTCCCCAACGTCCCGTCGCTGGTCCGGATGCAGTGGAACGTCAATCCGGAGGCGACGCGCTGATACTGTACCCAAATCCCGGCCCGCGATGATGGAGTGCCGGGCATCACTGGTGGTGAGCACCTACCAAGAAGCGCAGGCCGGAACTTCCGGACCTGAAACCGGATTCTGCGGCGGCCGAGTCCGGATGGGATTGCCGGAGTGTTCACTCCAGCGATGCCGACGCGCGCAGGCCTTTCTCCTATACTCTTGCTTTCTGCGCCTTGCTTCTCCGAAGGGCAACTCGGAGAAGCCGAGGCAGGTTGGCGGGGGAGCTATGTATTCCATGCGGCCGATCGGGTCGGTGAGCAGTCCCTACAACGAGACGCGCAACGTTCCCAAGGGATTGGGAGCAAAGCATGAAGCGGAAGGCGTACTCCAAATATTGCCTGAGTTTGAAGCCGGGCTCACCGACATCGAGGGTTTTTCACATCTCTTCGTCCTGTGGCTGTTCGATCGCTCGGAAGGGTTCGCGTTGCTGGGGACACCACCTTCAGACAACCGGCCGCACGGCGTTTTCGCCACACGGTCGCCGAGACGTCCGAATCCCATCGGGCTGACGGTGGTTGAACTGCTGCGCCGGGATGGAACGCGGCTGCACGTGCGAGGGGTCGACATGCTCGATGGAACGCCGATTCTCGATATCAAGCCTTACCTGTCGTCGGTTGCACCGGAGAAGTTGCGGCGCGGCTGGCTGGCGGAAGCCGAGGCGCGGAAGGCAGAGGAGGCGGAGTAGCCGCGTGCCCCCAAGCGCCAGCTTGCAGCGTTGGCACGGCAGGGAGCGATGGTCCCCAGGACAAAGCGGCGACGGCCGCCGATCCCGGGTTCGCAAAGCCAGCCTGGCTGAACAAGCCCGGAACCCGGCTCTTGGAAGGCAAGCTTTTGGAGTGTGGCTCAAGCTTCTGCGGCGAGGGCCGCAAGCTACGCCGCCCGCCGATCCGGCCTTCGTCGGTCAACGCTTCGCGTCGCGCCGACGGGGACGTGCGCCGGCCGTCAGCCGCCGGCAATCGCCCCGATGACGATGAACGGTTCCCTTCCTGAGGCGACAGCCTCGGGCAGTGGAGCATCGGGCGGTTCGTGCGACAGATCCTCCTCGCAGGCGAAGAAGCGCAGGAAGGGGCGGCGCCGCAGCGTGCCATGTTCGCGTATGGTGCCGCACAGCATGGGGTAGCGGGCTTCGAGGGCGTCGAGGACGGAGCGCTGCGTGACCGGCGAAACGACTTCGAGGGTGATCTCCGGGTCGACGTGGGCCAGATTGCGGAGGTGAAAGGGCAGGATGATGCGGATCGAGTTTGGCCCTCGGTTGTCGGTCGTCAGTCTGTCGGCCATGGGTCCACCCTGGTGACGGAATTGCCGCAAGCCGGCACCGCCACCGTTGAAGCCCCGCGTTACAAAGCCAAGCCATTATCGCAGCGCTGAAGCTGCTGCGCCACCTGCGAGCTCCGCGTCTGTCGCAGTGCCGAAGTGCTGCGCTGCGCCACCCTAAGCCCGCTAGACCAAGGTGCCGCCGAGCCGCTTCAGGCCGCTGTCTGGCCGTTGTAGGCCTTCTCGAGGTCAGCGATGACAATCTTGTTCATCTTGAGCATGGCCTGCATAACCGCATGGGACCTGGCAGGATCGGGGTCGCTCATCAGCTTGATTAACGCCGAAGGAATGATCTGCCATGACAGGCCGTACTTGTCCTTGAGCCAGCCGCATCGGCTTTTCGATCCGCCGGCGGAAAGCTTCTCCCACAATTCGTCAACTTCTTCCTGGGTTGCGCAGTCCACGAAGAACGACACCGCTTCATTGAACTTGAATTGGGGGCCTGCATTCAGGCCCATGAAGGGCTGGCCTTCCAGTTCGAACGTCACCGAGACTACTTTGCCGTTCGCGCGATTGATGTTCAGCACCTTCCCCTGCTTGAAAATCGAGAGATAGAAGTTCATGGCCTCTTCGGCTTCCGTGTCGAACCACAAGAACGGCGTGATTTTTGGCATGACCATTTGCTCCTTTGAAGGTTTTCGATCCCAGAGACCGGTCAAGACCCGCTCGTCACTTCAGCGTTTCGACCTCCACTGAAAGGACAGCGGGAAGGTCGCGGACGATGGGCGCCCAGGAATCGCCGGCGTCGGCAGAGGCGTAGACCTGGCCGCCGGTGGTGCCGAAGTAGATGCCGCACTGGTCGAGGGAGTCGACGGCCATAGCATCGCGCAGCACGTTTACGTAGCAGTCCTTTTGCGGCAGGCCCTTGGTCAGCGCTTCCCATTCGTTGCCGCCGGTGCGGCTGCGGTAAACGCGGAGTTTGCCCTCGTGCACGTAGTGTTCGGAGTCGCTCTTGATGGGGACGACGTAAATCGTCTCGGGCTCGTGGGCGTGTACGTCGATGACGAAGCCGAAATCTGTCGGCAGGTTGCCGCTGATCTTGGTCCAGTTGTCGCCGGCGTCGTCGGAGCGCATGACGTCCCAGTGTTTCTGCATAAAGAGCACACCCGGACGCGCTGGGCTCATGGCGATGTGGTGCACGCAGTGGCCGATCTCGGCCATCGGATTTGGAATGTACCTGGAGTACAAGCCGCGGTTGATGGGCTTCCAGGTTTTGCCGCCGTCGTCGGTGCGGAAGGCGCCCGCAGCGGAGATGGCGATGAAGATGCGATCCGGGTTGCTGGGATCGAGAATGACGGTGTGGAGGCACATGCCGCCCGCACCGGGCTGCCATTGGGGCCCGGTGCCGTGACCACGCAGGCCGGCGAGTTCGCGCCAGCTCTGCCCGCCGTCGCTCGAACGGAACAGCGCTGCATCTTCCACGCCGGCATAGACCGTGTCGGGATCGGTGAGCGACGGTTCCAGATGCCATACGCGCTTGAACTCCCAGGGATGCTGCGTGCCGTCGTACCACTGGTGGGTGGTAAGGGGCTTGCCGGTTTCAGCCGAGGTATCGTAGGCAAACTTGTTGCTCTCCCCGCCACGCGGCAGTTCTGGCCCCATGGCCTTTCCCTCCCCGGGCGACCAGGTCTTGCCGCCGTCCGACGAGCGCTGGAGAATCTGTCCGAACCAGCCGCTAGTCTGCGAGACGTAGAGGCGATTGGAGTCGACGGGGGACCCTTTGAAATGGTAGATCTCCCAGCCGGCGAAGTGGGGACCGCTGACCTCCCACTGTTGGCGCTTGCCATCGGAGGTGAGAAGGAATGCCCCCTTGCGTGTCCCCACCAGAACCCGTACCTTGCTCATGCTTTGCTCCTTCCTGCGTGATACGGCTAATGCCAGCTTACCGGAGTAGGCGGTACACGAGCGCAGCCGCCAGGGCCGCGCTTCCCTTGAGTCTCCTAATTTTCCCTCGGTTTCCGCCCTCTGGTTCCTGCCCAACTCCGGCCCACCGTCGCATTGAACCTCGGGATTAAAGGCGTCGGATCGCGCTCGCGCCAGCGCCGCCGGGTCTCGACGAGAATAGCCTCGCGATTTTTTTCCATCTGCAGGAGCAGAGCACAGGAAGCATCGGCCGGCAGGTGACGAGCACCCCAGATGAGCAGGTCGAGCAGCACCGGCGCCAAGTCGATTCCCTTCTCCGTCAGGCGATAGTTGGTGCGCCGCCCATCGGATTCTGCTGGTTCGGCGAGAATGATCCCCCAGGCTTCCAGTTTCCTTAGACGGTCCGAAAGGATGTTGGTGGCAATACCTTCGCCCGATGCCTCGAACTCGCTGAAGGTCCGGTAGCCCCTCACCATGAGGTCGCGCACGATGAGCAGGGACCAACGGTCCCCGAAGACCTCGAGCGATAGGCTCACGGGGCAACCGGAGCGGCGCTCGGAGTTGGGCTTGCCGGGCACGGCAGAGAGCGTAGCAAGATTACTTGCAACTTGCAAGTTATATAAGGGCGCAGTAAGTCTCGCGGCACCGTCTACGTGTGGGCCGTTCGGAAGAGGGAGACGGTTCGGGCAGGCTGACGGACACGCGCTGGGGGAGGCCGGCAATAGGGTCGTGTTGTCCGCGACCTGTCAATACTGAGCCTCGCTGGGCAAGCCCGGATGACGGTGTCCCGACCCATGCGTTCCTGCCTCGGGACGCCCTTCTAGCAGGGATCTGCCGTACTCTTACGTGCCTTCCGACCACCCGGCGAGGTATTCCTCCTGCTCAAGAGTGAGGCGGTCGATCTTGATGCCCATGGATTCGAGTTTGAGACGGGCGACGCGCTTGTCGAGATCCTCAGGCACGCGGTAAACCGTCTTGTCGAGATGCGAGTAATTCTTGATCATGTACTCGACCGAGAGCGCCTGATCGGCGAAGCTCATGTCCATCACCGAGGGCGGATGGCCTTCGGCGGCAGCTAGGTTGATGAGGCGGCCTTCGCCGAGGAGGTTGATTTTGCGGCCGTCCTTCAGCGAGTACTCTTCCACGAAATTGCGCGTAGTGCGCTTGGAGGACGACATCTTCTCCAGCGCCGGAATGTCGATCTCCACGTTGAAGTGGCCGGAGTTGGAGATGATGGCGCCGTTCTTCATAACCTCAAAGTGCTCTTTGCCGAGCACGTTCTTGTTGCCCGTGACGGTGCAGAAGACGTCGCCGATGCGAGCGGCCTCCGGCATGGACATGACGCGGAAGCCGTCCATGACGGCCTCGAGCGCCTTGGTGGGATCGACCTCGGTGACGATGACCTCGGCGCCGGCACCACGGGCACGGCTGGCCAGGCCGCGGCCGCACCAGCCGAAGCCGGCCACCACGAACTTCGATCCTGCAAGCAGGAAGTTGGTGGCGCGGATGATGCCGTCGATGGTCGACTGTCCGGTACCATAGCGGTTGTCAAAAAGGTGCTTGGTGTCAGCGTCGTTGACGGCGAGGATGGGATAGCGCAGCACGCCGTCCTTGGCCATGGCGCGAAGGCGAATCACGCCCGTCGTGGTCTCTTCGGTTCCGCCGATGACACCTTCGAGCGCATCCTGGCGGCGGGTGTGGAGCACGCCGACGAGGTCGGCGCCATCGTCCATGGTGACGTGCGGCTTGTGGTCGATGGCAGCCAGGATGTGCTGATAGTACGTGTCGTGGTCTTCACCCTTGATCGCAAAGACGGGGATGTTGTAATCACGCACCAGGCTGGCGGCCACGTCATCCTGGGTAGAGAGCGGGTTGGAGGCGCAGAGCACGACGTCGGCGCCACCGTCGCGTAGGCAGACAGCCAGGTTGGCGGTTTCGGCTGTGACGTGCAGGCAGGCGGAGATGCGGGTGCCCTTGAGCGGGGCGTTCTTGATGAATTCCTTGCGTATGATCTGTAGGACTTTCATCGACTGGTTGGCCCACTCGATGCGTTTCTTGCCGACATCCGCCAGTTCGAGATTCTTGATATCGCAGTTGATCGCGGGTGTGCTCGACATACGTCTCCTAATTCATGATCGCGTTCGATATGAGTGCAGCACATCAGGATACACGAAGCCGGGAGAAGATTTTTGGTCACGAGCTGACCGCGCCAAACGACGCGTCGGTCCAGCTATCCCCTGGTTTCGTTTTCCGTGACCCCTGAAACCCTGCCCGCGGGCCGCCTGAGAGCAAGAACGTCATGCGGTCTCCATTTGCGAGATGCCCTCGCTACCGCAGGCCAAGCTCCGAACGGCTAGCGCTTTACCGATTGCAAGGCGGGCTCGCGAAGGCCGGCTTCGCTGGCCAGCTTGGCCGCTTTGTCGGTGGCTTCCCAAGTGAAGTCCTTGTCGCTGCGGCCGAAGTGGCCGTAGGCCGCGGTCTTGCGGTAAATCGGGCGGCGCAGGTCGAGCGACTCGATGATGCCCTTGGGCGTGAGCTTGAAATTCAAGCGCACTAGCTCGGGAAGAATGGCGGGATCGACCTTGGCGGTGCCGAACGTCTCAAACAGCAGGCTGACCGGTTCGGCCACCCCGATGGCGTAAGCCAGTTGCACTTCGCACTTGTCGGCCAGCCCGGCGGCCACGATGTTCTTGGCAATGTGGCGAGCCATGTAGGCGGCGGAACGGTCCACCTTGGTCGGATCCTTACCGCTGAAGGCGCCGCCGCCGTGACGGCCCATGCCGCCGTAGGTATCGACGATGATCTTGCGGCCGGTGAGACCGGTATCGCCCATGGGACCGCCGATGACGAAACGGCCGGTAGGATTGATGTGGTACTTGGTGTATTCGTCGAGCAGGTGAGCGGGGATCACAGCCTGGATTACGTGCCGCAGGATGTCGCAACGCAACTCTTCGTTGGTGATGGTTTCGGCATGCTGGGTGGAGACGACAACCGCATCGACGCGAACCGGTTTCCCCTTGGCGTCGTACTCGACCGTGACCTGGGATTTTCCGTCCGGGCGAAGGTAGGGGCAAGTGCCGTTCTTGCGGACTTCGGAAAGGCGGCGGGTGAGCTTGTGGGCGAGTGAGACCGGGGTGGGCATCAATTCAGGGGTTTCATTAACGGCGAAGCCGAACATCATGCCTTGGTCGCCGGCGCCGCCTGTATCGACGCCCATGGCGATGTCGCCCGACTGCTTGTTGATGCTGGAGATCACGGCACAGGTATTGGCGTCGAAGCCGTAGAGCGCGTTGTCGTAGCCGATGGACTGCACCACGCCGCGGACCACCGTCTGGAAGTCGACGTAGGCTTTGGTGGTGATTTCACCGGCGATGAAGACGAGGCCGGTGCAGGTCAGGGTCTCGCAGGCGACACGGCTGGCCGGATCCTCGGCCAGGCAGGCGTCGAGAATGGCATCGGAAATTTGGTCGGCCATCTTGTCGGGGTGGCCTTCGGTGACTGATTCCGAGGTAAACAAGTAGCGGTTCGTAGCTGGCAAAGCGCTTCTCCTAGGGAGATCCCGGGATATCCGATGGCGGGAAAGTCAGCCGACAATGGCCATCATTTCACGCGTCACTGCGTGGATCGAATCTATACGAACCTACCAGAGACCGAATCGCGCCGCAATCTTTTTGGACCGAGCGGCGGAGGCGCCGGAGCGATTGGGGACCGGGGTGAGGCGGACGGCAGCAGGAAGGGGTTGAACGGGGAGGAGCAAGCATCCAATGCCCCGCTTACTGAGCCCTAAGCGGAGGCTTGGACGCGGGAGCCTGCAGACCATCGCCGTGAAACGTGAGGGTGCGGACCTCGCCGAAGTCGCCCTGCGCCGGAAGGCGCTTGCCGTTGAAGAAGACGTCCAGGGCGCCGATGTCCCCTGCCTTGACAACCAGGGACCGGTTAGCTTGAAGGGTGCGCTTTCCAGGGGCGAACAGAGTCTCTTCCACCGGAGGCCGGTCATCCACGCTGATCAGCAGCCAACAGTCCTCGTCCTGGGCCTCCAGGGTCACGGTGAAGGCGCCTGCGCTGGCACTGAGGGCGGCAGCACGGGCTGGGGCACTCGGGGTGGGATGCGCCTGCTGCGCAACCAGCGGCGTGACCGGAAAAGCCTGCTTCAGGCCAGCCTCCTGGGTGATGGTTACGGGAACGGCAGTGACGTTCTGGACGGCTGAACCCGGCGCCGCAAGTTGTGGCGCCGATGATTGTGGAGGCGAGGCTTGCGACGCGGCGGGAGTCGAGGGTTTCGGAGTCTCCGCCCGCTGGTCGCGGTGGTAGTAACTCCAACCGGCGAGGACCAAGGCCACCAGTAGCAAGAGTCCGGCCACCAGGTTCCAGGGAACCTGGGCGACGCGTTCGGAGGCAAAATCGGCTCGTAACAGGCTTAGGGCAGAGCCGGATTCGACTTCATTCTGCGGTGCATGCACGGGGACCGCGGCCAGTTTGCCATCGGCGTGATCGTCGAGCACGACATGGACATCGGCGATCGAATGCCGGTGTTGATTCAGAGCCGCCAGGTAGTCGGCGATGGCCTGTTCCTCGTCGATGCCCAAATGGCGAGCGTAGGCGCGGACGAAGCCCTTGTTGAAGATTCCGCCGGGAAGCTGGTCAAACTTCTCTTCTTCGAGAGCGCGCAGCAAGCGCGTGCTGATCTTGGTGGAGAGGGAGATTTCGTCCAGCGTGATGCCGCGTTGCTCCCTTTCCTGCCTCAGATGCTCGCCGAACGATGCCACTCGACGGTTCTCCTGGGACCCAGCCCCCCGTTGTATGCCATGCTACCGCGATGTGGCGCGCTCCGAAAGAGAATGCTGAAAAATCTCGGGAAAGAGGGATTGGATGGGTTACGGGCAGGGATGCAAGCGCGGCACGGAACCGGAATGCAGCGGCTTGCACACTGGGTTGCGATGTCGTTGCAGCACGTGGCTTTGCGGGTACTTGGTTACTTAAGATCGTTGCCCGGGTTTCTCAGCCCAACCTATAATTCAGACACTTTCTCTCGCCGTGCGAGGGACTTCGTGTATGTCCGAGGCTACCGGCATCGACCGTAGACGGCAAAGCCAGGAACTTACTATCTTCCACGACGTCGCCAAGGCGCTGACGTCTTCGCTGGACCTCGATTCTATTCTGCAAACCATCATGGAAAAGATGGCGGAATACTTCCGGCCGGACACCTGGTCGCTGCTGATGGTGGATGAGGAGCACAACGAACTTTATTTTGCGATTGCGGTGGGGGATGCGGCCGAGGCGCTGAAGAACGTGCGCCTGAAGGTGGGAGAGGGCATTGCGGGTTGGGTGGCCAAATACGGCGAGCAACTGATTGTTCCCGATGTGTACACCGATCCGCGGTTTGCCAAGCGCATCGACGAAGTCACCAAATGGGAGACGCGCTCGATCATCTGCATTCCCCTGAACTCGAAGCATCGAGTCCTGGGCGTGATCCAGTTGGTGAACGTGGACATGAAGGGGTTCACGGACCGAGAGATATTCTTTCTGCAGGCGCTGTGCGACTACGCGGCGATCGCCATCGAGAACTCGCGGGCGGTGGAGAAGATCCAGGAACTGACGATCACCGACGACTGCACCGGTCTCTACAACGCACGCCATCTGTACAAGACGCTGGACACGGAGGTCTACCGCTCGTCCCGGTTCGGGTACGAGTTCAGCGTGCTGTTTATCGATCTTGACCACTTCAAGCAGGTCAACGACACACACGGGCACCTGGTGGGCAGCAAACTGCTGGCCGAGATCGGATACCTCATCAAGGCGCAACTGCGGCTGATCGACTACGCGTTCCGCTATGGCGGCGATGAGTTCGTGGTGCTCCTGCCACAGACCGGCAAGGACCAGGCGCTCAACGTGGCCAAGCGCTTGCGGGATGCCCTGCGCAACAGCATGTTCTGCAAGGAGGAAGGACTGAATCTGAACGTGCGCGCTTCGATCGGCCTGGCGACGTACCCGCACGACGCCAAGTCGTCGCACGATGTGATCCGTCAAGCCGACGAGATGATGTACCTGGTGAAGAACACGACTCGCGACAATATCGGCATTGCACAGCGGGGAGTGATGAAGTAGATTGCTCGTCATTCGACGCTCCATCGTTACAGGCTAGGGCGTCTTGCTTCCCGGAAACTAGCTTCGTCTCTGCGCAACTGGGTTCGCATTCATCCATTCGAACTACCGTTCCGATGTCCCCGAAAGAACCTCATTTCCGGCAGCCCGGCCGGGCGAGGAAC